>Ga0067045_1002969_pt1 | contig 34801 bp, 46 predicted proteins | sample TerdegcTABiofilm_FD_59184 | JGI IMG/M metagenome (GOLD analysis project Ga0067045, IMG submission 59184) | Combined Assembly of (Gp0054472, Gp0054536) Wastewater bioreactor microbial communities from Singapore -Terephthalate degrading...
TGTTGCTTTGCGCGTAAACTGAGAAATATTTGCGGATAAACTGAGAAAAAACCCTAGAACATTTTGCGCATAAACTGAGAAATTTTTATCCCCTTAAACGTCATTTAAACGGCCTTTAAATCTATATTAAAATTAGAATGCCCCTTACTACAAGCGGGCATTTAATATGTTTTTCGATTTTGTTTTATGGATTTACTACCTGTTATCCTTTTCCTCTTGGGAATATATTCTAAAACGTCTGATACTTCGCATTCCAGGACTTCACATATCTTATCCAGATGATTGAGGTTAATTCTTTCGACCAATTCATGGTAATAGTCACCGATCGTGCTCGGTCTGATGCCCGTCTTCCGGGCCAAATCTGCCTGAGTCCATTTTCGCTCTCCAAGGAGCCTTGATAAATGAATTTTGATCAAGCACAATTCCCCCATATCCCAAATTTGGGGAAATTGTATCACCGGGAGTGAGTATTTAAGGGAAATTGTGATATTATCACAAACTTCGTGATCTTGAGGGTAAAAAAAATATATCTGTAGCAATTATCTCTTAATAGTTCTTTATAATTAATTCACCGTACCTGTTGTCTACATGGCCATATCTACCGACCAAGTTATGGTTTCGTTTTATGGCCTTAATATTAAAGTCCCCATATAAATCCCGCACATATTGGCAATCATTATATGAAAGAATAAATTTACCCGTGATGCCGGCCAATACCTTTTTTAGGTTCTCATGGTCCTCCGGCTCAAACTCTGCAGAATAGTATTTTTCTGCCCCATAATAAGGCGGGTCGACATATAACAGTGCTTCCGGCCTGTCGTAGACTTCAATTACATTCTCATAGCTCTTGTTTTCGATTACCACCTTAGCCAATCTTTTCTGAATCTGTGTAAGGTACTCGATCATCGTACTGACATCCTTTTTACTGCATCCATAAGTGCGACAACTACTACCGTAGCTGGTTTTGATCAGTAAAAAGAATCTGGCTGCCCGCTGGATGTCTGTGAGGCCCCTGACGGTATACTGCGCCTTGAAGTCCTCAAATACTTCGCGGGAGTTAAGAATGTAGCCTAGTTCCTTTTGGACTTCCGCACAGTGGCATTTTACACAACGAAACAAATTCACAAGCTCAGAATTATAATCATTATAAACCTCCAGTTCCGCATGCTTATCCCGGTGGAACAGCACCCAAGCCGCACCCCCAAAGACCTCGACATACCTTCCAATTTGAGAAGGAAATCTTTTGACGATTTCTTCCCGCAGGAGCTTTTTATCCCCAATCCAACCGATAAAACTATTCACGCATTTCTCACCCCTTTATCTTTAGGGGGGCACACGAGTGCCCCCTTATTTCGTACACTTATCCGGCTAATTTCTTTGCCATCTTTTGAATTAGCAGACCAACGTATTGGCCGTCAGCTTTCTTGCCAGGCTGTGCATTTTCAAGCCAATAATCCGGGCTGGCAATAATGCCAGCTTTCTGGAGAATGGCGATGCCAGCAGCGGTAGGATCGGCGGGTGACGTATACGGTAGCGTCAATCCAAGGTAATCAGCAATACCTTTTGCGATTGCCCATACTGCTTTATCCTGGTACTCAGGACTTCTAAGCAACTCCTCTTCCTGCGGGTTGCTGATAAACGCCAATTCCACCAGGGCAGCGGGCGCCTTGGTCCAGTAGAGCACATAGAAGTTGGCTTCTTTATCCTTATCTCCATCGGACAGATCGGACCTGAAAACCATTTCCGGGAAAGCATTGACAAGTGAATTTGCAATGCTTTCCGCTATTGGATCTGCTGCTGTTTGGCCGACCGTAGTCCATACTTCAATACCTTTAGCCAACGGGCTTGTAGCGGCATTGGCATGGATGGAAATGAATATGTCCGCACCCCATTCATTGGCAATTCTTACGCGCTCCGAAAGGTCTTTTTTCGCCGTCCAGGGTACCTTATCAGTTTCCCTGGTTAGCTTCACTTCGACGCCGGCGCTGCGGAGAAGCGCGGCCAGTTTCAGGGCCACGGGCAGGTTAATATCTTTTTCTCGCAGGCCGGACGGACCAACGGCTCCTGAGTCATAGCCGCCATGGCCGGGATCAATAACCATTTTAATCATGTTTAACACCTCCGTATATAAAAATTGTCATCTATTCAGGCTTTAAATATAGGCATTCATGATATTTCAAGCCTCCATTCTCAATAAATTTTAATATAAAAATAACACCCCCTTTTATGGTGTTATCAAATCGAATCTGCCCTATGGCTTTAAATAAAAACAATAGCAGCGTTATTCGCTGCCATCATCATCACTTGATCTTTTAAGCACGTAGTCTCCGAATATTTTATTCTGCAAGCTGTGACTGTTACAATGTTTCATGACCCCAAGATATGACTGTACCGTTGCATTTACTTTTTCAAAATCTATCTTACCCTCGTTATATAGCTCCCGAACCTGTTTTAACCTTCTTTTCATTTTTAGGGCAGTGGCCTTCCTCAGTTTAATATGTGTCGGCCATAGCCTATATCCTATAAACTCTATACCCAAGCTGATAGGCCGGATTGCCGTTTTACGGTTCAGATTGAGCTTCAGCTTTGTTTCGAGGAATTCCTTGATGGCCTCCTTATAATAGTGTAACTGTTTCTTGTCATCGGCCAGGATGATGATGTCATCCATATACCTGATATAATAATGAATCCTGAGCTGCCGTTTTGTATACTGGTCAAGCTCATTGAGGTACAGGTTGGCAAACATCTGGCTTGTTAAATTTCCAATCGGCATTCCTTTATCCGGCAGGCGTTCCTTAACCTCATCAGGATTGGCCCCAAGAGGCAGGCCGAAGTAGGTATCCCGGCTTTCCACAATGGTTTTTAAGAGCCACATAAGGTCAGGGTCTTTAAATTTCCTTCCAATTATCTCTAAAAGAACCGCATGGTCCACACGGTAGAAGTATTTACTGATGTCCAACTTCAGGTAATAGTACTTTTGAGGCTTCCGGTTTACCTGGTGCAGCCAGTAACTAAGCTTTTCAACCGCCTTGTGCGTGCCCCTACCGACAATACAACCGTAACTGTGGCTGATGTAGGTTTTTTGAAAAATAGGATTCAACACTTGATATATGGCCCATTGAACCACCCTGTCTTTAAAGGGCAGGGCCATGATGAGGCGTTTTTTGGGTTCGTATATATAGAATTCCCGGTAACCGCCCACCTGGTATGTCCGGCTTTGAAGCTCGTTTTCAATTTCAACCAGGTAATCCTCCAGGTCGTTTGTGAACCGCAGAACCTCATCCCTGAAACGCTTGCATTTCCGGGCATTAATATATGCCCGGTGCAGGTTTTCGTAGCTGCAAATCTCCTGGTAGATGTTTTTAATATACTTACCCATAAGCCTCCATAAAGAAAAAGTTATGTGTTGCGGAGTTGGCCTTGCGGCTACTGTCGGCATCCATAAAAATTTTACTTTTTTGCCTTTCGGCATGGAGATGGACTCCTTTATTCTCTCCGCACTGGATGCAGACCCTTGAGTCTGCAACATCTGGCCGCGAGAGTAGAGCGGAGCGGAACCCCACGTTGTCGTTGGAAATAGTTCGGGGGTTGTTCAAATTCAGCGCGAACACCCCGGCGGCACCAGTATTATTCCATTCACCGCCGCGCAACGGGAGCCTTTTAGCCCATCCCCAATTTAAACAGTTTTACATTCTTTTTAAAAGTGTTATGTGTTGCGGAATTGGCCTTGTGGCTACTATCGGCATCCATAACAATTTACTTTTCTGCCATGCGGCAAGGAGATNGNCTCCTTTATNCTCNCNGCNCTGGATGCAGACCCTTGAGTCTGCAACATCTGGCNGNGAGAGTAGAGCGGAGCGGAACCCCACGTTGTTGTCGGAGTTAGTTCGGGTGTTGTTCAAATTCAGCGCGAACACCCCGGCGGCACCACCATTGTTCCAATTACCGCCGCGCAACGGGAGCCTTTTAGCCCATCCCCTAAAGGTTATTGTTTTACTGCTTTTATCCAACCACCCACCATTTTACCTATTTCAACAATCATCTTCGACCATACCTCGTACTTCTTCAACGGCAGAAATCCCAGGTCTTTAGCAAGCCTCAAGTACACCTTTAGCTTGGCCACCTCAACGTCCAATTCCTGGAGAGTTGTCTTTTTATAGTACTTTTTGTGGGATTCAATTATATATTCAAGGATGGAGTGCATACATTTTTTCATGTCAGCGGCCAAAGCAAATTTTTCCGACTTTGGGAACTGGGCAAGAGCCTGGTAGCCGTACTGGATCATATCGTAGGTCTTCTGCAAAATCTTAAGGTCTTCCATTATTTTTACCCCTGCTACTTAAATACTCTGCTCGGGGAGATTTTATCACATAATGTTCTTTTACGACGGCTTTTGTGAAATTATCACGGATAGCGAAAACATACCATCAATTACCACCCCCTAAAAAATAAAAAAATTTCGATCAGCGCGGCTATCGCCGCGCATACAGAACACAGGAACCAGATTACAAAGATACAAAAGCGGAGCGGAACCCCACGNNGNNGCCGGAGTNAGTTCGGGNGTNGTNCAAATNCAGCGCGAACACCCCGGCGGCACCANNATNNNNCCANNCACCGCCGCGCAACGGGAGCCTTTCACCATAGTTACGCGCCCATAAACCATCTCCACCGTGAGAAGCATCAACAGGGGCCAGGCCTAGGGCTTTCATGATCTCAGGCACGGTTATTCCGGCATCTGCGGCCAGGGTTTCAAAAGTGTTATAAGTATAGCCATCATCACCCGAGGCAGGGGCGTTGGAATTATCAATCATGTCGTCAATTTGGGCAGCACCGACCAATTCCACGGTCCCGGCGCTGACCGAGTCGTATTTCGCAGATCCTGCGGTGCCAGGCGCTACAAGCGTCCCGTTGGTATACCCGCCGTTGGTCAAGTTAATAGCCTTCCACGATGCTGAAGCATCCGCCTGGGAAACGGTATTGTCAGCCACATTATTGTCTTGGATGACCTGAATTTCACCGTTTTTCAACCTCATACCGCCGACCCACTCCCAGACGTTGCCGTTCAGATCAAATATGCCGTCATTGGTATTGTCGTGCGCCCAAGATGCAGGGCCGGAACCAGTGGCAACGCGACCGACATGATAATAGTTGGCGCCGTCAACTTTATATGCCCTGTTATTCCAGTTAGATGTCTGAATCCAGTCATAGGTTTTGCGGCCATTCTCGTAGAGCGCCCCGTGATCGGCGCCGGCATAGTTATTCCCCCGTGGCATGAAGCCGTTTTTCTTGCACCACAATGCCAATGCGGCCCATTCCGCATTAGACATTAAATGCCAACCTGCGCCTTTAGCAGCGCAGTAACTTAACGCCTGGTCAAAAGTCGTGTAAACTTTCGGATCTTGCATCGGGATTGAATATGCCCTGCTGTCATGGACAATATTTTGGTACTTGGATATGAAGATTTCCGACTTAACAACCCCATTGACAATGAATGCTGGGTGAGGGGAGGCCGATCCGCCTGTAATTACATCGCCAATATTAAACCTCGGCACTACTACCATAATGGACGGGTTTCCCTTGTCATCATAGAGTACCGTATTTTTCCCGCCTGTGGCCGCCTCCACGGCCTGGCGATAGGTATCTTTAATGCTAAAAACAAACGGCATTAGATTTCACCTCCATTGGTTGATTGACCAAAATTATCGGGAAGTCCCCAAAGCCGAAGCTCAACCTTACTCATATCAAGAGGAAGCTCACGTTCGGCCATCTTGGGGTTGCCCTGTTCGTCAACTTCTCCGGAATCGTACAGTTCCCGTTCTTTGGGCGGGATGACGATGGTGGCGACGTACCAGGCGCCGACACCTTCACGGCTCTGAGCCATATCACGGTCAAGGGAAATATCGATCACCTTTTGAACACTCTCCTGTTTCGATTGGAGGTCGATGGTGGTATTTCCCACGGTCAGTGCGGTGCCGGACAACGAATACTCAGCCTTTCTACCGCTGTTAACTTCTGAAATAATCAATTCGAATCCCTCCTATACCCTTGGATTAATTAGCGTCCACATGAATGTTACGGACGTGGCAGAACCCGTCATCTTAACCTTAAAGCCATTTTGGGTTTTGTCATAAACGACCAAATCCCCAACCGCACCCATGTCGCTGGCACTGAGCGGCGTGATTAAGACATCATAATCCGGCGCATTAATCTGAGCATATCCTGTCAGGCTTACCGAAACGAATGGTTCTGAGTCCCTAAAGTAGGTAGCTGCCGAGCCGGCAATGGTCGCCTGTCCCTGAAGAATGCGCTGGTTGCGGTATTTCTGCAGCTCAATCCGGTTTGCATTTGCCTCCTGAAGGACGGCCAGAAGTGCCGCACCGATATCATACAGGGCCACCATGAGACCGGATTCCATCCGGTTAAGGTTTACCTCATTAACCGGAGTACCCTCAACCAGGACATTACCGGTGGCCGAATCGACCACCCGATCTTCCCATTCGATGGGGTCATACGATTGATTTCTCAGGTCTGGAATTGACAAACTTTACACCTCCTGTACAGTAAATTTAAACTCCAAAAGGAGTCCCTTGCCCTGTTCGTGCACTTGCTGATCCGTCCGCTCCGCCAGTACCTGCCCATCACTTCCAAGCAGCCTGGATCTTGTTACGGTACCATAGGGATCGTTTTGAGTAAGATAAATGTGTTTCCTTACTGTGGTACCGCTTATAAAGGAACGCCGTATTTTTGCTGGGTACGTCACTCCTCCGATCGTAAAGTCACCGGAAGCTATACGCTTATCGATGTATTGAGCCAACTCTTCAAGAATAATGGTTTTTAACACTTACACCACCTCCTCTCCACAACGATAGACGCCACAAGGAAACAATTGCCCCGGGCCAGCTAATAACAACGAAACAACATTCGGGAGAACGCTTTGTCCTGCTCCCGAGGCTGATATTTCCGGAACATCTCCGGAATACAACATGTGTTCAAACATTTACGCTACCTCCTCGCCGGAGCGATATGGGCCACACGAAAAAAACCGGCTTTCTCCTGTCTTTAATTCGCCTGCAAATCCTACAGTTGGAACGCTAACAGCACCCACACTAACTCCGGCATAGGGGAATGGCCATGTCCCCGTTATTGCCTGTACCCGGGCTTGAACTGATGCTTGTTGCATGGTACCAATTGAAGAATCTCCCGGCGTCTTCCCGCATTTAATAAGAGCCACAGGGAATAAAGAACCACCTATAACTTGCTCAAGGTGGATTCCGGGATTCACCTTCAGCACGATGCCTTTATTACTTCTTGCCCGTATTGGCCCGCTATACAGGTCTGCGGTAATATCAAAAAAGCCGCCTCCCTCAATGGAAACAGCTTTAACACCGGCAATGTTTTCTTTCATTTGACCGTGCGAATTCCATCGTGGCCAGCGCCCAGTCATAACCGTACCGGCCTTAAGTTCTAAGTTAACCTTGTCTCTGGCCCTGTGGTTGGCGTAAACGGTATACCCGGATGCTTCAATGTCAGGGAGGAGGTGGAATATATAGCCAAGGTGCGCCGGCCTGTGACGCTCCAAAAGAACGATCAGGGGGCCAAAATTATAAATATCTTCCTCCGAATAGATTACAAAAGGTACTCTCAGCCTACCCCAAATAAGTGTAATCGCTGGTTCAACCGCCTGTAACATTTTTAACAGACTAGTTCTTCCACTACGTTTTTTAGCTAAAACCAATTGCCTTCGAGTCTGCACATCCTGGCTTTCATTCACAGGTAAGCCATACTGCTCTTCCCAAAAACTTATCCCCCAGGTCGCGGTCGATATAAAAAACTGCTTTAATATTTCGTTTAAGGCATCGGTATATTTATCAATTTCTCCGCCCTGAGCATTTATAATGGCGTTCATAACCCGCGATTCTCTATAATATGGCGGTAAGTAAGTTAACATCCTATCTTTAGCTGTCATACATAAGTCACGCTCCCCAGGGAAGCCAATTGGGTAATTTCAAGAACGATATTGTCCCTTTTCCCGTCAAATAATAGATCACCCATGTCAAGCACTCCCGGAGCGTTAACAATTTCCGCCTCAGCCTTCTGCGTTCTAATAACTCCACCTGGATTAATCTTTTTAAGATAGTTCTTGAGTGCAGTTTCCGCATTGATTTTCACTTGTTCAAGCGTATACCCTGCCTCGACTGTTAAACCTGGAATAATGGCGTTTATTGTTCTTACTGCTGCTGTCACAACTGTGACGCGCGCGCCTATAGGGGCTTTTCCTTTACCTAATCCCTGGCTACCGGGATCAAGGTGATCCTGCACTGCATCAACGGTAGTTTGAGGTGCATCTCTTCCATCAGGGTCCAATATTACAACCCTGACAGTACCATCTCCTTGCCATAATGGCTCAACTAATACATTACCCACGCCTGGCACTTCTTTAGCCCATATCTCATAATCGGCTAAGTTTCCATCCCCTTCTTCTTTCCGACACTTTTCGAAGTCGCGTTCTTTCAGTGATTCGTCGCTTTCCTCATCTAATCCGCCAAGGGTACCCGTTTGATTGGTTACACTAGATACGCCCGATAACGGCTTTACCATAACATTGATAGTGCCAGGCGAGACATTGCCTTTTTTCCCTGCTTCTACCGCTGAAATACCTACTGTTACACTGCCGTTTTCACCTATTGTTACTTCGTTCATTGTTTCAAATTCTATCGATGAGGTGTTTCCGTCAGACGAAGTGGCTATCTTGGTATACGCGGGAATTTTAGTTCCAGGCGTGCCAGTAAATGTGACCTCCCCAGTAGCTTTAACAGCAAGTTTGCGTTCAATGCCGTCTTCAGAAACCTTCAAGTCCAGGTAATCTCCGAATGTAGTAGCAACAAAACCTCTCTTCAAGACTTCTTGTGCCCATATATAGGCTTGTGCAAGCTCAATAGCGACCGGACTTAACGAGTCCCAAATATATCCTCCTTCGCTCTTATCCAAATCTTCTGGTATATTGTTTAACATTCTCTGCATTATGACTTCTTCGGTTTGGTCCGTTAAAAAATCAGGTAAGGCAGCCATTAGTTTATCACCACACTTCCGTCAACGATACCGGATTCACCCAGAACATTAGTTACTTCGCAGGTAAAATAGCACCGATCTTCTTCCCATGTGAATGTAAAGTTTTCGACTCTTGCCGTTCGGGGGTCCACCATCAGACACTCGGTAGCAATACGCCTGATCTCGCTTTCATTTCCAGCCCGCGTAAGGTGACGGGAAATAAGTTCCTCGAACTCCTGGCCATGGTTACGGCTGTAAACAAGAAAGCGATATCTCGCCGTCAGCAGCGCTTTTTTGCACCACTCCAGCCATGCCTCCACGCCCTGGCTTTCCACCACCTTCCCGGTAGGTGTTAATACAAACTCGCCGGCTTCAAAGTCGAAGCGCCAGCTCTTACCGAATCTGATTTGGCGGGATTGGGTTTCAGGCAACTCTGATGTCGCTGTTACNACCTGGGTGGGGAACAAATTAGACATTAGCTATCACCTTCGCGATAACAACTGCGTCCTGGCCACCGTTTACCGGTACGGCCAATACACGGTCGCCGGCTTTGAGATCCGCTTTAAGTTCCAGGCGCACTTCGTCTACCTCGCGGGCTTGGAAGTCATAGCGGGTTAAGGAAGTCGTAATGGCACCAGGGAGGTCATTGCCCTGGTCATCCACCGGGCTTGTCGCTGTGCCGACAAGAGAAAAGGCCGGGAAGTGTATCTTCACCAGCCAGTCGGCCACAAGGTAATCCGGGATTTCATGTTTGAAGTTATCTAATTTAAGCCCTGAAGCGGTTATGGTCCCAAGCTCGCACGGTACTCCGGAGATGGCCCGGGCAGCATGGTCAACCATGCGCTTTTCAAAAATGGAAGCCAATTGTTTAAACGGATCGGGCATAGTACCGCCTCCTGACATAGTCGGAATCGGCTAAAGTCATGGTCATATGTCCCGGTGAACCTAACTCATGCCGGACTGATGCTACCAGCAGGTTCATGCCGTTCAGTTGGACTTTGTCGCCGGCGCGTATGGTATTGATATCAATTCCACTAACGTTAAAGGTTTCTTGTACTCCGCAAAGCATATTTTGTCCTTTTGTGGTGGCGTTGCTGACACTGTCATCTTTGTCCTTGGTGATTATTTTTTGCAGGGTACCGTATTGGTAGGTTTCCCCGGCAACTATGGCCAGAACCGGAGACCTTTTATCATCTTCGGCGTTACCGACAATTTTTACTTTCGTCACGGTGCCTTCCAGTGTTCTCAGCTGGTTAATTTCTTCCACGTTCTGGTCTATTTCAAAAACCCAGACCGTTTCATTGCTCCCTAATTTGAACAGTTCAAGGCCGTCAGGCGTCATTCTGGGCCGGTACAGATCACCACCTTTGGCAACGGTATCTTTTAAATCGGCCATTATCATGGACCAGATGGGCTGTGCCCGGTAAACCGCTTTAGCCAGGGGTATGCCGGTGTCTGGAATCTGGCCTAAAGGGATATCCCAGTCAGAAGCATACTCTTGAAGCCTTTGAGTAGCTGTCTGGCCGGTAGGGAAAAGGTACTCATCTTCTGACTTTGCGATATAGATTGTCTTGTCGTAGACCGTGGCCGTCAGGTGTTTTTGCCCCCGGGTGATACTATCACATTCCCACACAACGCCCGGGTGAAGCAAGTACACCATACTGCTACCGCCAAAAGGAATTCCGGAAACACGAGCCTCCTGTCCAGGCGCAATGCCGGGAAAGTCCGGGGTGATTACCATTTTCACTATAGCCCGGTGGGCAATCTCATCAAGCGATTCCTCAAGAGTAACGCTTTCAAGCAATTCCCGAAGAAAATATTTGTTGGCCAGGACAAACTCATATTTATTGAGGCCGGGGTTGATCATGCCGGCATCACCAACTGTATTCCGGAAGAAATCAGGTTCGGATCGGGACCTATTAAGCCTTTGTTGGCTTCATATATGTCCTTCCATTTGGAGCCGGAGCCGTATTGCAGCTTCGCAATGGCCCACAATGAGTCTCCCGGTTTCACTTTATACGTTGGCGGCACCGGCTTCACATCAGGCCTTGGTTCTGCCGCAATACCTGGGGACATTACAGGTGCCGCAGCCTCTGCCGCTGTCCTTACTTTGATTTCCCGCCATGTACGGCAGGTCAAGTCAAAATAGACATCACCAGGCTCACCGCTTTTTAAGCTAGTGGTATGCGCTGATATTAACACCAGAACGTTGATAATGGTTTCAGTGATGATCAGCCTCACAGGCTTTTTGCTCATCATCCACGCTGTAAGCTGATTCATGGCCTCCTGGGGATCTGGTATGTCCGGGTAATTACAATACGAATCGTACTCAGCGGGGAAAAAAGAAGAAAAGGTAATTTCTTTTACCTTTTCACCCATTGGGAAATCGACTTCTCCCAAATTAATTATATTGACTGTTTCGTATCGTTTTTCTCGCCGGATGGTTACTTCCGACGGGTTAACCGGAAGGTGAAGCTGGGGGCCATATGGTTCTCTAAGGTAAAAATCCATAAGGGCACCACCTATTGCAATTGCTGATGTACTGTGTACTTGTCTGCTACCGTCGGCAGATCAAATGGTCTAAATTCTTTCCAGTTAATCTTGCTGGCTGTTTCTCTTTTCATTCGCACCAGCATTATCACTATTTCTGTTTCTTGACCATTAGCATTTTTCATGGGGTAGAGCCATTCTAAAGTTACTTCCGAAGCACGTTGATCATTAAATATTTTGTAAAGCAATCGGGTAGATTTGACAAGCAACCCATCTCTCATCATACTGGCAGCTAAGTTTTCGTCCACCCAAAGAGATAAGAAGACTTTGCTTTGTTTTTCATCAAGAAAATAAACCGAGCTAATGCGTGGCTTACCAAGGTTTGATTCTTTTCCGGTTTCATTTTCGGCAACCCAGACAAGCCATTCTTTAAAATCTTTTGGAGGCTCTGATACCTCCTGTGTTTCTTGCTTGGTCTGTTGTTGGGGTTGTTGTTTGCTCTTATCATCCTGCTGAGTTCCCTGGCTCTGTTGGTTGCTATTAGTGTTTTTTGTCCCTTCGCTACATGCAGTCAACATAAAAAGCATTGATAAGGCGACCATGATAATAATAATTTTACTAAATCTGTACATGTGACCACCTCCAACATATTTTTATTTTTCATTAGGGTTTTTCGTCGCATGAGTAGGAAAATCCTTCCTCTATCATGACATATTCTCAAGCTTTTTTTTAACTTCATGAAGAATACGCCAACCTATTCTCAAAGCAACTGCTTCCTCATCCAACTCATTATTCGATAATTGTACGGTAATACCAGCAACCGTTATATTTATATCCCCCCCTATATTAGAAGGGGCAGGGGAGGGGATAGTGGCTGGTATTGGTGTAAATCCTGCAAAACCACCAGATGCATAAGGACGAACCCCCAAATAATCACCGGCCATTTGCCAGAGGCTTAAGGCTCTGTCCCTTAACCGCGAAGAAAGAGGGATTATTACTTCCGGTCCTGCCTCGGCCACCAGGCCCATATGAGGGCGATTAAACATGCCGCCCATCGCGTGCGCTACAGTTGGTACAGAACCGACGGATGGTACACTCAGCGCTTCAGCGCGCGCCGTAGCCCCTGCCAGGGCACTGGACAATGCCTCACCGTTGGCTATGATACTATCAGCCTTACTCTGAAGGTTAGCTGCAAATGCCGTCGATATAGCAGTGATATTCCATGCCTGTTCTCCCCAACCGCCCATTTTAGATATTATATCTGTGGCTTTCTCCTGGAGATTTGCCGCAAAGGCGGTAGCGACAGCTGTAATATTCCATGCCTGTTCTGCCCAGCCATTCATTTTCTCTGTTATGTCCGTGGCAAGATTTTGCAGGTTTGCGTTAAAACTGGCCAGAATAGCACTGGTTTCTCCCATGGTAGCAGGCATGGAATCCTTTGGTACTTTTACCTCGGGTGGCTTGGCCGGTTCTATTACCTTACCGGCAATCCATTTACCGCCCAGGTAACCCCCGAGACCACCGACAATAGAACCAATGACAGCACCTGGGACCGCTCCAATACCACCAAAAAACGCTCCAATACCAGCACCGGCACTTGCTCCAAGTTTAGCGCCGGCCCATGCTCCACCAAGTCCGCCAATTGATTTGGCAGCCGCAGCGGCTTTATTCTCTGCTTTGGAAATGTCATACAACTCGCCAGCTATCGCTAAAGGCATGGCCACCTTACCCGCCACTTTAGCTACCTTACCAAACATCGACATAACTCCACTTGTTCCGGATAACCCTGCACCGGCCTCTGATACGGCTGCCGGGATGGTTTCTACCGCCGGGCTAACGACTTTCAAGACCTCACCAGATGGCCCATATATAGCTTTGGAACCAGTAGCTAAAGTCGAAGTTTTTGCAGCAATTACCTCAGAAGTTGGCCCAATTGTTTTTGCGGCTGTCGAGAGGTCTTTCATTGTTTCCGCTGCTGACGTGACAGCTTGCTTTGCCGTCGCGGCTTCTACTCTGGCTACCGCCGGAATGGTAGCTCGCTGTCCCAGATTAAACCATTCCTTCACAGCGGCAATAGGCCCCGTCGAAACTGCAGCCTGCCTTGTCGCTGCTGCTATCTCCCCTCCAAGCTGTGTACCTGTGGCCGGCATGAAAAGATTACGAATCATACTCATAGGGCCACCCACGGCCTTCGTGCCTTGGACAACTTCAGCTGCCAGAGTGTTCGTTTCGAGCAAGGCAGACCTTGCTGCATTGGATTTAACTACTTGTCCGGCTAACTTATCTTTTGCCCATTTTCCAGCACCATAGATTCCTTTGCCGGCGCCCCAGCCAGCTCGCATTACCATCCCGCCACCCAAAAGCGCAGTTCCTGCAGCTAGAGCAGCGGCTCCCGTGACATTACCGTGTAGAAGGGCATCTGCAGATCCCTTGGCCATGCCGCCAAGAGCGGTCAACCATGCCCTCATGGCGATTTCGGCCAATTTGGTAAATACCTTTTCAGCCTGCTGCCCGCCGTCACCAGTAACCCACTTATCCATACCCTTCATCATTTGGTCAAGGACATAGACGATCTTGTCGCCCCAGTCCATTTTCTGAAATTCTTCGTCCATGGAAAGCTGTTCAAAAAATTTCTTTGCCTTATTGTAAGATTTCTCGAAGAACTCTCCTACACGATTACCCGCACCTTCAAGTTTTTTCATAAAAGCCTGAAACTTGTCACTGGTATAATCAGCCGTGCCAACAATGTCCGTAAGTATCCGCTTTACCGGTTCCGCCATGCCGGTACCAAAGGCTCCTACTGTAAACCGGGCCGTGTCTTTTACGGTAGAAACGAGGCCAAGTAAAGTTTTTGATAATTTCTCCATCCCGCCGCCGAAGTTTTTCTCCATTGCCCGGACAATGGCCTCCATGGCCTTTTCAGCAGGAATGTCAAGCTTGCCAATGTCCGCCATTTGATCTTTTGTTAAACCAAGCTCTTTCCGTACAAGCTCCATGGGGATAAGTAAGTTTTCAGTCACTTGCCGAAGCTCTTCCAGCTGCAACTTACCTATTGTTCCAATCTGTCTAAAACCAAGCAATGCCTGTTTCATGCCGGCTTCCCCGGCGCCAGTGTAGCCGGCTGCGTCACCAAATGCCGTAATAGACCTCATTGTTTCCTTCGTGGCTTTATCGACATCCATGCCCATACCTTTGTATGCGCCCATCAGGCCTGTGGCTGATTCACGGATAAACGGGAATTCAAAGGGGGTTTTAGCAGCAAAGTTGATCATCTCATCCATGAATTTCTTGCCTTTTTCCGGGCTTTCCGTAAAGAAATCCATGGCTAATTGGGCCTGTTCCATTTCCCCTGCAAATTTCAATGGGACACCAATTCCAGCCGCGCCACCGACGCCAACACCAAGCATGGTCATGGGGCTGGTGAGGGCGCCGGTAACCCGGTGCAGAACAGCGCTGGCTTCATCCTTTACCGACAACGTCACTTTCCAGGCTCTTGATGTCAAATCTCTCAATTTGCCCGTGACCTGGCTGATTCTCTGATTTACTTTCCGGTCTTCCAGGGTAGCTTCCGGTTCCGCCACGGTCATATCAAGTTTTTCCAGCTTTTTTTCAACGGCCAGGGTTTTGCCGGTAACCTTATCGTCCAGCCGGGTGGAAGGAACAGCCTCTATCTTAGACAAGGTGCGTGCCTGCTTTTCGATTTTGTCAAAGATTTTATGCAGTCTTTCTTCTGCAGCCTGTGCCCGCCTGACCGCTTCTTCATCGTTGACATCGATAACTATGTCATAGCGATATATTTCTTTTTCAGACATTCATCTCACCACCCCGGCCCCTGACCTTGTTCTTGGCCTGCTGCTCAAATTCATAGCTCAAGGCCGCGAATATGAACTTCCTTTCTTTTGCGGGAAGCCGCCATATTTCCCCCGGGGTTTTCCCCAGGGCTTTGGCGGCTTCCCATACCAGGAAGGCTATTCGGCGTCCTCGAATGAGTTTTTTACCTGATCAACTTCTTTAACTGAATCATAGAATCCGGAAAGCTCCAGCACGACATCCGCCAATTGCATAATCTCGCCGGACAGCAGCACCCGCTTGATTACCTGCTCGGCGCCGGAAGCATTGTATTTCGCCAGCAGTTCCGGGTGATCCCAGCGGACTTCTTTATTGCCGTCAATAGCCACGGTCGCCGCAGCAATTACAGCCCGGTTGTAGCGCTTCCGGTCAAGTTTCTCGATCTCTTCGCCGCGAACCCTTTCAATATTAGTGAATTGTTTCTGGAGTTTCTCCAGTGCGTCTTCTTTCAGCCCCTTCATGGTCAAGGACAGGCCGATCCGACGGATTTCCACCGTTCGCTGGGGCAGGTTCTGTTCATCACTGGCCGCAAGCAGTTTGTCCAGAATAGCTTTTTCGTTCATTCTTACGCCTCCTCAATGCGATCAAGCGGTTCATACTCGGTAAAGGTGAACGGGATCTCCTCCGTGACAAGTTCACCGAGCTTCCAGTTGGCCAGGACAACTTTGTCGAAACTGACGTTTTTCAGCCTGACCCGCTCATGTCCGAAGGCTTCCGGATCGTCTAATTTTGAAATCAATTCCGTCTTGGTGGGAACACCCCGGGAGCCTTGCGCCCAGGCGTGCTTTTGTATCATGGCACTGGTCACTTTAAAGCCCGAGATTGTCCCGGTGCCGGACAAGCCTACGACCTTTTTATGCACCCACCGGCTTCCGGAAATCCGCACATCCTTCTTCTCAATATTTACTTCCGCCGTGACCGACTCGACGTTCTGTTGATGAACGCCATCTTCCCAAAGTTCACCAAAAGAACCGTTTATAATGCGTTCAGGTTCCATTCGTTTTCACCATCCCTTTAATAGCGGACTATGCCGGTGCCGAAGATTTTTTCCATACTGTCAATCACCCTGGCGTTCCATTTCCAGTAAAACTCATCGCCGGCAGCGTTGGCCTGCAGTTCCTTGTCAACTTCCACCGTGAAATCACTGTCTATCAGGGTGGGAGACAGTGTCTCAAAATATTTCTTGATGGCGGAAAGCAATGCGGCCTGCCCGTCGGCATTGTTCAGTACTTTGCCGACATAATTGTTATGGGCTGCCTTGGTGGTGTCTACATCAATGGCATCCATGATCCGGATGGGCTTGATTTTTCTGAAGGCTCCATTCTGGCCTTCCCGCAGGGAAGTGAGGGTGTTGAGACCATGCTCGATGATCACCTTTTCACCGTCATGAATCAAGACCAGGGTACCGGCCTGCAGCGCACTAACCACCTGATTGTGAGTCAGCCTGGGCTGCACGTCATCAAAGGGTGTTGTAGCATAGGTAAGACTTTCCCGCAGCGCCTGGCCGGTCCCTTTTCCGGCCACGTAGCAGGCTACTTTGCTGCTGGGATACCAGACGCCATCCAATAACGCGCTTACCCCAACGTTAACAATGCCTTCATGGTTGAAGCCAGTTGACCTGGCATTGGCCACCGTGATGTCGGCATCATTTGCAGCTGTCCCGCCAAGATAGGCAATGATCTTTTTACCTTCATTACGCAGCCGCTGCACCCATGCAGAAACAGATGTCTGCAAGGCCGCGTCGGTAGCCCCGTCCAATGTGAAAGCATTGAATACCCTGGCCTCGAAGGCGGTCATAGCATCAATATAATCGGCGTTGACTACCCCGGCAGTGCCGTCATTACCGCCGGCAAAGGGCTGGCTGACCACGTTGGCGATGGTTCCGTTTCCGGCAGCCAACTTTGTAGCGTCAATCCAGATGTTCTTGGAATCACCGTTGATTGCGGCCACAGCATTATCCACCACTGCCGCGCCCTTGGCAAAGGTAAAGACATATAACTGGGTAGTACCCTCATAGAGGACCAGATCCTGCTTTGTACCGTCCACCGCGTTGTCCCTGGTGGTAACCTTAAACACACGGGTTGATGGGTATTTAGTTTCCAGTTTTAGCACGTTCGCCGCCGCACCGTCCTGGAGTGAAATATTGGCCTTGGCAGCTGCCCCGTCAACCAGGCGGTAACCCAGGACAGTCTTTATTCCACCAAGCAGGGCTAGGCGGATGCACTGATAGGCGGTGTAATTTCCCGTCTCTTCTGTGTTGTAGGTGCTTATAAGCTCTTTTTCAGTGGTAATCTCCACAATCGTTTCAGCCGGCCCCCAGTTGGCTTTAACCGGGATTGCCAGGATACCCCTGGCACCCGGCTGGATGGCCGCCAGGGCCGCCGCCACAAAACGCATATAGAATCCCGGGCGGACCGGTTTCTCTGTTTCAGACCAAATACCACCTGCCATAGGTTATTTCACCTTCCTTTCTAAAAAGTTCTGCACGGCTTGCCTCACTTCGGACACGGTCAATTCTTCTGCCGTATTGCCGTGCAGGGCGCCGACCACCACTTCAGGGTTCACTTTGAAAATGGCCGGGGCATAAGCGATCAGTTCCCCCCTGGGATATTTGCTCTCGACCGGAATATCGGCCACTTCCTTATCACTTTTCGCCACTTATTCATCACCTCAATTCATTGTTCCTCGGCTGTATACGTGCATCATTAACGGGACTTCCGCCGCCGGGCTGCTGGTAAACCTGAACAGGTTAAAAGTAAGCTGGCCTTTTAATATCGCATGGGCCTTCAGATCGCATAAGGGGTTTTGCAGCGTCATGTATTTCTTTTCCTGGAGGTTAAGAGGTATCTTGATACTCGCTTCCAGCTTTTCCATTAAAAGAAGTGTAGCCGCCGCTTCTTCGTTCGGTGTTCTTCCCAGGACGTGGCCATTTACCTGCCTGCTCACTTTATAAATCGTCTTGGTAACGTTTTCAGTCCGGTACCCTGACAACCGCCATAATACCGAAGGCCGGACATATCCTTGGGGCCAGCGGTTCAAATAAACCGTCCAGTCCTGTCCAAGCACTCCCGCCGTCCATGTTGCCAGTGCCGTCAGCCACGGATCATCTGGTACTGTTTCCGCAATCTGGGCCGGCTGCAAGGCCAGGATCGAAAACCGCAGGCAGCGCGTCAGGGCATCCCATTCCTCGACAACCGTATCGTCGCCCTGTACTCCCTGATAAATCAGGGTGAAGGCTTCCAGGCCTTGAGTTTCCAGCTTGACCTTGTCCAAGGCAGCCGCCACTTTGGCGGCCAGTATATCCAGCTCCTTGAACGTAGTTCTGGCCACACATGGCCAGATTTCCACTGTCCGCTGGAAGTTGACCCAGGCGCTTTCCTCATCTTCCGGACCTTGCAGCAACACCAGGTACGGCTTGGCCGTTTTTGCGCTGGCGGCATGGGGTTCGTAGACACGCCCGCTGATGTCAGGCACCGCGTTAATTAATTGCTGCCGTATGGCTTCCCGCACCGTTAATCATCCTTCCAGTACTCCCGGATTGTCCTTTTCAGGCGATCCTTGTGGGCCTGTATGGTAGGCTTCAGTATAGGCTTGGCCTTCATGCCTTTTGTACGCCGCACTATCAGCGGCTTACTCGGGTCTTTTGGATTTACAAAACCGGGAATGACGAGCGCTTTAGCGTTGACCGGCTCAATGGGCTTCTTGTAAGGCCCGTAAATTCCGGTGCCTCTTTCCAGAAGAGGACCGTACTCCTTGCCGTGGGCCAGGTACAGATGAAACCCGTCGCTTTCTATATCCACTCCGGAGTGGATAGCCTGCCTGGCATGACCGGACTGGTCTTCCCAGGGCGCTTTCTCCTTGGCGTAGTTTTCCATGGTGCCGGACCAGGAATCAAGAAGCATGTGGAACCCGGCCATTTTGCGCCGCATAAATTCCTCCACTTTTCTCCCTATATCCAGTCCCATCAGCTCACCTTCTCCAACTCCGCCTGGTAGCCGGCTACTTGCCCGAGGACCCTTTGCGGATACACCGCCTTGACTACAAAAACACCCAGGCCGGGAAGTTCAAATTCGTCCCGGACATTGGGACCTGCCCGCAAGTCTGCCTGCCAGTCGGCCAAAAGGCCCCAACCCGCGTCAATCATCCTGGTACCCACCAGGTGAGTGTCTGTCTTGACATCTCGGTCATTTGCCTGGAATACACGAACGGTAAAAGGGCCAACCTGCGATGTGTTCTCGGCAAAGCGGCCCTCCGTTTCTACCTTTTCCTTTCTGGTTATGATGATGGTCACCGGGTTTTGATCAATGGACCAAAGTGTATTTTTACGCCGCAATGTCACCGGATCGGCCATTAGATCACCTCCGGCTTAGTCATTTTGAGGATGACCCCGGAGGTGATCTGGCTGCTTGCTGTTCTGCCCAGGGAAGCATATTGTTCAGCCATGGTTATAGCATGTGCCAGCTGGTCTTTTAGGGATGTCAGGTCATATTTCTCCTGGCCCACGCTGTAACTCTCAATGTCGCCCTGCAGCAGGCTTGCTTTAATGACCCATCCTTTGCTGGCCGCCTGATAGACGTTTACGGCTTCTGTCAGCAGTTCATTCAGTTCCGAATCCAGGAACCTGGTGTCGGCGTCCGTCTTACCGGCAGGGATGATTTCATTCAGGTATTTCCTGAGCCTGGTCCGCAGTTCTGCCGTTGGGGTCATATTCTGCGCCCCCTTCTACAGTTATGCCGGCAGGGTCAGTTCTTCCACCGCGTTGGCGGGGGAAGCAATCACGCCACGGCGCGCCCTGCCCACCATAGCGTCTTCCACCAGGCGGGTAATGTCGGCGCCGGAAGCGTCGATGCGCAGGTCGTGCTTGACCAATTCCCTGAAATACTTCTGTCCCTCGATAAGGTACGCCTTATTGGTGGGCACGCCGGTGTACTCGTAAGTTTTTTCACCCACCACAGTGCTCCAGCCGTCGTAGAAAATGAGGGTGTCGATCTGGCTGATGGCCGGATAGACGGTGCCGCCGACCTGCATGCGCTGCAGGCATTCCTCAATATCCCAGCGCTGGCTGGAATGGGCCAGCAGAATGTTGGGCCGTCTCGGGCTTTTGGTATCCGTGTTCTTGTCCTGGGACGCATGAATCAGCCCGGCCTTGATGGTGTTGCGTAACTTTTCCAGCTTCGTGGCGCCCGTGTTATCCGCTGCGGTTTTGTTCTTTGCCGCATAATTGAAATTTATGATGGGGTTAAAATGAATGTGATTCAGCAGGGCGTTGTACGCCTCGCCGAAAGACCTGTTTGCCTCGGCCATTTCCCAGGTCTTGTCGTACAGTACCATGTCCTCGGTCCATTGCAGGCCGGCGGCGTAGGTGATGATGGGCACCGTATCTTTGACACCGATCTTGCGGGTGCCGAACTTTACTTCCTCCAGTTCCGCATGGACCAAGAAAAATCACATTTGCACCGGTAAAGGGCTTTACGTCTACGAATTCAGTGAAATTGGGATCTTCTACCCGGCGGTAGATAGGGGAGTAGAGCAGGGGAACGCTCTCACGGCCCAACTCCAGGTCAATAACCGATTTCTGCACGATGTTTTCCAACCCGGCGGGAGTGGTGATCATTTCACCCATGGGTCTGGTCAACTCAAAGACTTCCATCTCGCCGTTAACGATCTTCTTTTTAACCGTCCTTATTTCACCAGTGGGGGAGATGTACAGCACATCAACCTCGACGGTCTGCTTGCGGCGGGCTTCCTTCAGAATTTCACTGCTTATGATTTTCAAAGCTTTCCACCTCCATTAGTGGGCCAGGACCTGCGGCCCAAGCTTAAACCAGATAACATTGTTGGCATCCTTTGCTTGAGTCACGCGGCCCACAGGCCGGTTCTGCGGGTTCCCGTTGGCGTCATTGTTGGGCGCCGTAGTTAAAAGGCTGGTGCCTGCTGACCAGAATATCTTGTCGCCCTTGGCAAAGGCGTCAGCCACGGTTATCTGACTGGTTTCATATTCCGCAGGCTCAATGTTCAGGGTCACTTCCGCCGGCACCACCCCGGGCGGGACTGTGGAGCCGTTAAAGCTGATTACCTGGCCGCCGGCATCGGTTTCCATAGATTGCACTGCCATGCCAAAGAAACCGTCCAACAAATAGAAATTACCCTGTGTGATAACCGTATTCGCCGGCACGCTCACCCTTACGGATTGACCGTCACTAACTTTTCTGCCCACGATTCTTACCTCCTTAGCTTAAAATTTGCGCCGGCTGCGAAGCCTGCTTTCCGGCTGACAGCACCTTCGGCCCGGGCTGCTGCGCCGGCGTGTTCTTGACTATACCCTGGCGGCGGACGGGGCGGCTTTCAAATTTCCCGCCGGCGCCATTGCTGACGAAGGATTGTGACTGGGGATTGAACCTGACCAGACTCATATATTCACCTTCCTGGCCACCAGCATGCCGCCGGATTCTTTTGTTTTCTGTCCACCGCCGGCGAAAACGGGCCGGTCAATAAGCAGCTTGCTCAGAGCGCCTTTTAACGCCTGGTCATTCAGCACCTTGTCAATCTCCCCGGCGATCTGTTCTTTGGTGGCGCCTTCCGGCACTATCAGCATCCTTTTAACCAGAGACTGGGCAATTTCACCGCTGACTTTTTCTTTGAGGACCTGGTCAACCAACTCCGCTTGGCCGGCTTTTTTCTTCTCTTCCAGCGCTTCAAAGGCTTCCTTGGCCCTGGCCAATACATCCATCTCGCCGGTGACCCCCAGGGCCTCCCGGACTTTACCCAGCAATTCCTCGTTGTTCTTCACAGCCTCAAACCATTTGGCGTCCAGTTCGCCGGCCAGGGAGAGGGCCGTCCAGCCCATTTCACCGGCCAACTGCCCAAGGGTGATCTCCCGGCCATTCAGCATTTTTTTCAACAATGCGATTAATTCCTGAAAATTCACGGTTTGTCCACCTCCAATGATATGGTCCATCTCTCCAGTGGCTACAATACGAGTCGGCATCCCGGCCCTGTCCAGGGGCGTCCAGTCGATGGACAGGGGCATATAATCCACCACCTGCGTTTCCCCGGCGACTTTCACGAGCTTCGGGACACCGAAAATAGAAACCTGGTTGACACGGTTGGACCTGATCCATCGTTTCAGGTCTTTGGCCGCACCGTCAACTACACCACGAAAATAGGCTTTTCCATCTTTCCAGATGGCGCCTATCCAGTGAGTTACCGGCGGCTTGAACTCGCTTTCCACATCTTCCGGCTTCTGATGTCCCAGGAAACCGGAAAGGGTCTTTTCCTGAACGTGTCTGACAATCGCCTGTATAGCTTCCGGTTTGTAATTCCAACCCCGCTTGGACCTGCCTGCAGGAACCTCTACAACCACCTCCAGCGGATCTTCGTCACCGGCTTTAAGGGTTGTCAAGTCTACCCCCGGCGCCAAGGGTATATCTTCCGGTTTTATTTCACCGGATATGCCGGCTTGGAGATAAACCATCGCCTCATTATTGCCGGCCATTTCGCCCGCTGGCCGGTGTAACCAGTATGCCTTCATGAATTCACCTCCCTTTTTAAAATTTGTAAAAAAATAAAAGCCCTTTAAAAGGCTCTTATCCGCTGTTTAAACCGTTTTAAATAAGATTTTGGGCTTACTCTTTGTACGAAAACCGGGATATCCCATTTGGGTCCGGCGGCGGGTCATATAATTCTCCGGCGCCCCATTTCATTACGGCCAGGATATGACGGTTGACCGCATCCGGCAGTTGATTGGGATGCACTTCCGGCCAGGTACCGGGAAATGATTCCTTCAGAATTTCCAGGCATTCTCTGTATGTACCGGCCTTTAAGATGCGCTGTACCGTATCCTCAGACATGGCCAGCTTATCCATCACCCATCAACTCCCGAATAAATTTAAAAAGTAAAATGTCTTTTGCTTTCAAGTTCTCCGGATTCATAACGTATTCCCGGTAACCTTCCGCAAAGTATTCCCGCAGGCTCTGCGGATTGAATCGCCATTTGCCATCCTTTTGGTGGATGATTCCGACCGCTTCCAATAGGCGGGATTGATACAGGCTGATAAACTTTTCTATCTTCGGGTGGTGGAGGCGTAAAATCAGCCTTTCAAAGCTGTCATCCTCTACAAAATTCCCCCAGGTGATTTCCTCCAGTGGTATTCCATTCTCTAAAACCCTTGCGAATTCCTTCATCCGGTATACCTGCAGGAAATCTTCTATGGCGTGGCCAACTTCGTGAATTACTGAATCTTCTTCTACCCCCTTCGCCAGCAGATGCATCCTTCCCAGTACGTCATAGCGGGACTGGCCTTCCGTCCACCCCGTACCGATCTGGACATCCATGGCTTTGAGTAGGTTGACGTGGAGTTCCGGCAATTTCTCCAGCGCCCGGCTGATTACTTCCCGGTCTGCCGCATCATCATAACCAGGCGTCATGTTGTACACCGGCAGTCCTTTGATTTCTTCAACTGGCTGTCCATGCACGCGCTGGTACCAATTCTCAATCTTCAGCGTTTCCGGACTCGGCCCTTGTTCTTTCCAATTTTTCAGCTTTTTCAGGAATTCCTCCGGCTGCTCATGAACAGCCACAATGGTGCAGATACAGTTTGGATGCGGGTATCTCGGTTCGCTTCCCGGTGCGTAAACGCCGTAGCCCAACCCTTCGTCATGGTCGGCATAGACATCGCAGATATCCGTTACCGGGTGGGAACGGTTTAAAATCCATTTTGTTCCCTTGTAACTAGGCGAATTGCGGGCCGATTCGATAACACCATTCCAATATGCTTTGCTGGTTTCCGATCTGGCCAACCTCAAAGCCTCATAGGAAATGTCATTAGGTATCCTGCCCTTAAGCCGGTGCATCAGATTGGGGTAATCCTTGGCCAGCGTCAGGGCATCCTTCCGTACATACTGCTGCAGCAGCCTGGCTGTCTCCATTGCGCTCTGTCCGGTGGCCGCAGCTTCCTCCAGGATGTTCCGGATGGCTTCTTGGGCTTTTTCTCCCTGCTGCCAGATCCGGTCGGACAGTTTTAAACCCTTGGTATGCTGGCGCCACATGGCCTCCACCGCACGGTTATTGACCCGGTAGAAGGACGCCCGGATATCGTCGTCAATTCTCACCCCGCCTTCCTTAAGAAGTTTAAAAGTGATCCCTGAAGATATGCCGGAACCGGCCTCCACGGAATCCTTAACATCCCGGCGCAGTACATCGGTTAATCCGCCGCGCAGTCTGTCCGCCTCTCCCCGCAGCATCTGTTCAACCTGTTTCAGGTGAGTTTGCTTAAATGGCGACAATGGCCTGTCCGTGTCGCCGATGCGGGAGGCAACTCTATCCGCCAGGCTGATATACTTGGCGCGGATCTGCGGGTCCTGGCGTTCTCTGATGGCGATAAATTTCTTTCTTGCCTCCAGGGCAAAACGGGCATAGGCGCCGGCGGCATCCTTGGTCTGGATGATTTCATCAGGCGGCATTATCTATTCCCCCGGCCAGTTCCCGGTCAATTTTGGCTTTTTGTTCATCCAGAAACTGAGCATCCTCCAGCCGCATTTTTTGCAGCCGGGTTTTCATGATCCGCTCCCGTTCTCCCGGTATTTCCGGATCATCACTGATGTAGTCATTCATGGTGCTGATGTACTGTTTTAAAAACTCCACGGCGGCCTCATGGCTGATGATATCCACTTCCAGGGCGGTCTTCAGGGCGGTGGTCACTTTATCCAGGATTTCGGCCACGTCCTTTTCATCCCTGGGATCTACTTCATCCCATTCCAGCACCGTAGCGTAGGTACCGGCCTTTTTCTCTCCCGCCTGGGCCGTCATGGCCAACACAATGCGGGCCAGGCGCTGCCAGCTCTCCGTAAATTGCTCCCGTTTTCTGGCGATTTTACGCACCAGGATGGGCATCTGTTCCTTAACCGAACTCAGAGAACTGGGTGTGTGGACGCCGAAGGCAAACTCCGGAGTTTCGGATGTATCCACAATGCAGTAGAATAGAAACTTCAACAGTTCGGTGGTGTCGCCGATGGCGCTTTTGACCTCAATGAACTCGGCGTCCTCATCATCGGAAAAAAGGAAAAACTCATGGCCGTCCAGGCTGATGGTGCCTCCCTGGCTGGCGAAAGCATACGGGTCGGTAATCCCAAAATTGTTTCTCAAAAAGGCGGCCAGGTCCTTGAGCTTGAACTTGAGGCGCGGCGTACTGTGCATCTTGCTGCCCTGCAGCGCGTGAAGCAGCACATCATGGTATGCCTTCAGGAACGGTTCGATGGGTTCAAGATCGCTCTGTCCGAATTCCATGGCGGCATCCCCTTCATTTTTAAAATGAACGATGGGGATAAAGCCCCAGGGGTTGTCTTCTTCCATATAGGGTTCCATCCCAGGCGGGATATCCCCTAATACGCGGATGCTCCGTTTGTTAGCGGAAATCCGCTGAATCACCAAAGCTTTTTTCGGGTTATCCAGATCATCCAGCCAATCGTGGGCCGCCTGGATGACATACTCTTTGACCTGATTGTTGAAGAGAGGGTCCTTAATAATCTGTACCACTTGCTCTGGCGGCAACATGTTGAAAACCAGCCTGGCCTTTTGCTCCGGATAAAGAGCTTGCTCGCGGTTTTCTTCCCGGGTGATCCAGACAAACCAGTCGCCGTCCCGCATGGCGTTACGCTGCACTTGCATCATCCGTGATGTATTATTGCTAAAAAATTCATCCAGGGTTTCCTGAGCCGTATCGTCTTCAGACTTAAACCTCGGGACGCCCATAAAACCAGCCGTGGTATTGATGACTGGCTTAGAGAAACCGGCGCCCAGCTTATATTTGTCATCGGTATTATCGTATAGTGCCCTGGCCTTAGTATAATCGACCCGGCTGGAATCGAGCTTATATGCCGAAAAATACGAGCCGGTGCGCAGCGCCCAATACGAAGTAAACATACTGAAAACGTTCCGGAGCTTTGAGATCTCGCCGGCGGCCTTTTTCAGCCATGTTGGTTTTTTCATTCATCTCACCCGTAAATCTTGAGTTTTTTCAAAACGTTGAGCAGCCCCTGGTCAATCTGCCGCTTTGCCCTGGCCAGGGTCCGGCAGGCCTCCAGGGAGTCCGGCCCGTCGTCATGGTCGGCCAGAGGAAAGTGTCTCAACTGCTCCAGCAGCCGCTTATGCCGGGCGTTGAATTTGATGTACCGGTTTTTGACGTCCGGCTGCAGGGTCTGGATACGTCCGTGTTTGTCGCCGGTTTGGTCGACCTCTTCAATGGGCAGGTATATGCCTTCCTCAGCGCTGCGCCGCGCCAGTTGTTCTTTCATGTACCATTGAAACTGGTTTGTCTCGCAGCCGAACAGGGTGTAGCCGTGCCCGTAGGTTAATTTCAGCCAGCGTTCCTTCTCCAGAATGTCCTCGATGATCCGGTCGGGGTGGCGCCGTTCGATATCAGCGTCCAGCACATACAGATAGCCCGTCTGGCCATCTGCGGCCAAAGTGATGATGGAGGAAAAGTCGCTTTTCCTCTTTTTGCCCTTGCCCCCCAGGGAGGGGTCGACGAAGCCATAGAAGCGGAACCGTTTCTCCCGGAAATCAATGGCTGCCTCGTTGTAATATTCGAACCATTCTTCATTGAACAAGCAATCTTCTGGGTTGATGGGTTCGTTTTGTTCTTCGCTGTTGAACGATGCTTCGCCCTCTGATACCCGCATCACCATCAGGTCATAATAAGAAAGCTTATCTTCCCACAAGACCCTGGTGCCCTTCAGCATCTCTTTCTTATTGGCCTCGTAAAAGGCCAGGGCATCCTGCTCCCGGTTTTCGTTGTCCAGGTCGATGTAAATTTCTTCCCATTTGTCCCACAGGTCTTTACGCTCGGCCCAGGAGATGACCGCTTTATACTTTACCGACTGGTAGGCCGGGTTCTTCAGCACCTTGGAGAGAAGGGAATCGTAGTGCAGAATAGTCCCGATGTATACGATGTCGGTGTAGTCGTCGCCAGCCTTGCTGACCGCCTTGAAGAACCAGTTCTCCAGCTTCTTCCTCTGCTCGGGCGTCCTGACGTTATCGTCATTTTCGATATCATCCAGGACGATCAGCGCGGGCCGCCAGTTCTTGTGCCGACGGCCCCGGATTTTCTTGCCGCTGCCAATGGCCTCAATTTTAATGCCCGTTGCCGTCAGCAGGACGTCCTCACGCCAGGCCTTTTTCCCCTGGAGGTCACCGAAATCTTCTTTAATGGCCCGGTTTTCCTCCAGTTCTTCTCGTATGTCTGACAAGAACCCCTGCGCCTGGTCGGATGAGTCGGAAAGGATCAGGATATATGGCTTGTACCCGTAAACAATGGCGTGCAGTGCGTCCTTGAAGGTCAAATTGGTTGACTTGGCGTGACCTCTTGGCGCAGCTACCGCGCGCCGGCAGCCGGGCAGCCGCCTGATATGCGCCACGGTATCCTCCTGAAGAGGTATCTTGCCCTTGAGTACTCCGTTCTGCCAAATCCGGTCCAGATCACGGTGAAACTCCGGCGTTTCCCTGGTGAAATAATGGCCCAGATAAGCCCGGCCAAAATACTCCAAATCAATGGCGCCGAGTTTTTTCCTGAGACCATCGGGACCTGTGAGCGCCGCCCCGTTTAGATATGCTTCCCACAGTTCCCGCCTGTCCTGGCCGGAACCACGTTTTACGTAGCTTTCAAATAACTTCCTGGCCTCATTATCCAGTATCTTTTCCTGGCTTTGGGAACGTTTTTGATTTTCCTCAATGGCCTCCTGCAGCGCCTGGATGCTTTGGGCCTGACGGTTTATTTTCAGCACAAAAATAACCCTCCAATTCAAGGGGGGTGCTCTAAAAGGTTTTTGTGTTTGAGGTTTTAGCGGCCCATTTTGAAGGTGGCTTGTATAAAACCATTACCGCAGTTTTTTTAAAAGGTTTTAAAGGGGTTTTAAACGGTTTTAAACGGTATCCTTTATATTGGCTTATATCCTTTTTGGGCAAGCTTCGCCCCCCGGATTTTTCATCCGGTCGTCACCCCAGCTTTTACCCCTTTCAACCCGGCCATGCGACGAATCAAACACGAGCGGGTATCAGGTTTTTTGAATGACGTTGACGCCGAGTTCAACAATCCTTGGCTCCCCCAAGATGGTGATGTTTACCCTTGCCCGGAACCGTCTTGCGTCCAGCTTGACAATATAGCCTTCCAGGCCCTTGAGCGGCCCGGAAATCACCGTCACCTTGCCGCCATCCACAAACACTTCGGACAACCCCATGGGATCTTCGTCCATGGTAAGCTTCAGGATCAGCGTGACTTCCTCTTCCTGAAGCGGCTGCGGGCGGCTATTGCCCAGGACCCTGATCACCCCGGGAACGTACCTGATAGCGTAATAATCGGCATGCGTCATCCGCGTTTGGACGAACACATAGCCCGGGAACACTGTTCGCTCCACATTGCGCCAAGTGCCGCTGCGGCGTTCTTTCATCAGACGCCTGGGGACCACCGCTTTGATACCGGCGCCCTGAACGCGGGACATCACTTCTTCTTCCCGTCCGGTCAGGCAGTGGATCACATACCAGTTCATGCCTGTTCCTCCCCGGCGCTGCCATCCAGGCCCTGGCGCTTCTTCTCGTTAAGAAACTGAGTGACCTGCCGGTATAGCTCGGGCCGCTCTTTGGCCAGAGCGTTAAATATGAGTGCCTTGAATTCTTCCAGGCCGGCTTCCTGCTTATCCCGGACCTGCGCGTCCGTGCGCCTTTTATAGGCGGCGGCGCGGCCAAGGGATACAGCGTCCTTGACTGCTTTGTCCATATCCAGCATGGCCCATTCTTCGTCCGGAGCGGAAGATATGCGGTCTATCAGCTTCTGAGCCAAAATACGGTGAATAGCCTCCGTAAAGTCCAGATCCGGGTATTTATCCATCTCCTCCACCAGGCGCCGGAAATTCTCTTGCGCTGCAGCCACCATTTGAATGTTGGCGTTAAACCGTCTTGCATAACGAAATACCGCCACGTAGGATATACTGTACCCCTGCTCTTCGAGGTACTCTGAAATGTCCTGATACGTGAACTGCACCGGATTAAGGATCATCTGCTCCACGGTTTCTTTGATTTCCGGAGGCAGGGCGTCAATTTTGCTCCTGGTGCGCCTGGCCATGCCATCATCCCCTTACATGTTCACGGCGTCGTCAGTTTCAAAGTATTTGACCAGACGGGATACCCTTGGCCGTTAAAACCGCCTCCGTTTCATCCGGTTCGGCGTACTGTATTTCCACCTTGGCCTTTGCTGTCAATATCCCTGGCTTCCAGGTATCCCGCCTTCTCAAGGTAATTTAGCGACTCAAGCATTTCATCTTCCTGGCCGCGAAAAGCCACCTGCAGGTCAGCCACCTTGAACCACCGGGCCTTGAACACCGTGCTGATGGTCCGCATGATCGCACCGTTCAGCTCGGCGAAGTCATGAGCGACAATCTTGCTCATGAGTTTTTTCCTTTCCCGCTCTTCCTGGTTCATTAATGTCCCCGTCCTTTCATATCCAACAGAATATCGTAGACTTTATCCAGCTTCTTGCCGATATCGGAAGTTGCAAGGATAAAGTCCGTCTTTCTGACAAATTCCTCGGCGGCCTTGTCCCTGTAGTCATAAAACTCTTTCCGAAGCTCACCCAATGACTGCTCCAGCCGCGCGTTTGACTGGTCCAGCTTCTGTTCCATTCGCGCGTTTGACTGGTCCATTTTTTTACCCATGTCATCAATTTTTTTGTCCATCTCGGCGATAGAACGCCGCATTAAAAAGCCAATGATGCCGACAATTACACTGGCCACTGTCGGCAACAATACCCACCAGTTCACCTTTACACCTCGCTTCCGGGCTGGCAGTAGGGGAGGGGGGGGTCTTTAGCCGGCCAGCTTTGCTTTTGCTTCTTTCAGCCGGTTAACCTGGGTCTCAACAGTGCTCTCCACATATGCCTGCAAATCTCCCAGGTTTTCTGAAAGCACGTTGACAACGTCAGGCTCCAGCATCTGGAGAACTTCCTGGCAAACTTTTTGGCCCAGGGCGACCAGTTCGGAACGATCCATTTTGCCATCCTTCACAGCCTGCCTTAACTGCTCGGCCACGGTCTGCTCCGTTTTGGTGACAGCCTTTTCCGCTGTATCCTCCAGCCGGTCAATGGCGTGCCACATCAACTGGGATTGGTTCTGGTCTTCGATTTTCCTGGTTTCGGCTTTCAGCTTGTCCGCGCCCTTCTTGAGGTAGTACGATGCGGCGGCTGCGCCCAGGGCCACCAGACCTGCGGCCACATTCACCAGGGCTTCATTCACTTGTGTGCTTAGTTGATCCCACACTACGATCACTCCGTCCTTTTTAGTTTTGGCCTATAGAAATTAAAAACCGGCCTTTGCCGGAATATATCATTTTACTTATGAGATTTTCCACTGAAATATTTCTATAATTTATTTCGTTTCAAAATCAAACAATGATATTTGATAATGTTCATTTTTGGTAGATTTTTTGCTTTTTTCTTTCGGTTTTATATCTTTTACAAGCTGCTGCACCCTTCTTACTGATATCCGGTGTTTTCTAGCTAAGTGACGAATATTGTATCCGGTGAACTCCTCCTGTATTTGGCGGTTCCTTATCTGGCGGTTTACGGAGGTAAGGCGAGGAAGATAGAGGGATTCACCGCCAAGTTTATTCGCCAGTATCAGCGTGTTTTCAATGCCAATCAGGCTTGCAATTGTCATATAAGGTTCGGGAAGATCTTTATATGACTGAATTTCCTTGAGCAATTTGTTTTTCAACACCGCTACCTCCCATCATGCCAGGTTTTTAAATTCGCTTTAGCCTTTATGCTGATTCCTTCAGCAACTCTATATTATTGTTGTTCTTTATCAAATGGCGTTTCAAAGCGCTGAAGGAAGTCCAATAACAATAATAATATGTATATCTGGTCCTCGCTTCAAGCTCCTGCCGGGTTTTCTTGGATAGCTTCTTCCACCCCGCCTTCTGTTTTGGAGAGACAATGGATTTTGTCACTGGGCGAAAGAATCGGCGACGCTCCTCGCAGTCTTCAGCCAGCCATTTCCATCTAATCTCTCCGTTTACATATACCACTATGGCGTTTTTCATTTGGCTGATACGCGCAAGGGTGAGGGTGACCTCATAACCATCGCATTTTAATTTGACGAGGGAATATAAGTATTGCAGGCGTTTCTCTATTTCTTTCCAATCTTGCGGGGCCATAAATAACCTCCTTACAATTTTACTGCCCATTCTCTGCATTAATAATCGTATTTCGGGCTTCTTCTTCATTTTTCATTTCCGCATGAATTTGACTATCAATTGCCCCTATCCATACAACCCTATCAACGATGTTTAAACCCGACGCTATTGCCTCTATACTGATTTCATTTTTTAGTTTGTCCGCAACTGCGCCCCAATCTAACAGAGTAATGCGAGCTAAAGCTTCCAAAAATTTTTCTAATTTTGCCATTCGTTCAATCCGAAATAGAATCAAATCCCTTTTTTTCTTGTCTTTAAGCAGACATATTTCACATAGATTTTCACAGGGCGTGTGGTGTTCCATTAGTTGCTACCCCCTTTTGGTACTTCCAATACTTGGCCAGGAATGCTTTTTCTACTAATTGCGGCCTTATTTCATCAATTTTGATTCGGTCATCTGGCGGATAAGGCAAATTGCCCCATACATCCAAGGACATTATTTGCTTTCCTTCAATAGTTAATAAAGTGCGGTCCAGTTCCTTTACCATTAACATTTCTTCTGCTGTTGGATGTTCTATGGACAGTGCTCGATAAATGACCTCCTGCACCCTCTTTTCCATGTCCCTGTACCCGTTTATAAACGGCTTCATTGGTCGCGGTATATCTGTAACATAAGCCTCTGATGCATCGTGCAGTAAAGCCAGCAGTCTTATCCGGTAATCATAACCCTTTAAACTGGCCAGCCTGCAACATAATACTGAATGATGGGCTACGCTGTAAAAATGCTTACAATGACCATTAAACCTGCAGGTGAGTGATAGCGCATGAGCTATATCCTCAATACCCACATCCTCCGGTCGGGGGTCCAGCGGCCAAAATTGCTTTCCAGTGAAGGTTTCTATCCAATCACCTTTTCTTTGTCCTTCCAAAACCTCACCACCACAATTGAATTTTCACACCTGGAACGCACATTAAGCTAATTGTTTTATCTTTAAATTTACTGTCGCTGGTCTGGCCCAAAACCGTTGAAATCTAGCCCACTGTACGTCTCTTTTCCCTTCCCGATCCCGGTACAGCATGGCCATAGGCATGAAACCGGCTTTAATTGTCTGCATCAGCCTTGTTTCCGCTTTTTCGAAGGTATCATTAGGGTAACCTATCAATACGTAAGCTCTCAGGGCATGAGAACTCACAGTAAACCCTGCCTTCAGCAACATTTTTCCGGCTTCCACCAATGGTTCATAATCATCTGCAGTGTCATACGCGAAAAATATTTCCTTCGGCCTTATTTCTCTCAGTGCCTCAACATGCCAGTCCTTTAGGCGCTTTGCCTCCAACCCGCCGGTAAACATTGGCCTACCGTGTTTCTGGCGCTTTAGCATCGCGAACACCTTCCGAATATGACCATCAGAACAGGCAAGAAGGTTGTCATCAAGTACGTTGTTCCCCTCGGTTATCGGCAGTTCTCGAATTTCTCTACCCTCACGAATCGGAACCCGGCAAAACCAGCAGTTATTGGGGCATCCCCGAGACGTTATCACATAGCCTTTTTTAAGATACCTTCCGGGAACAAATTCGCCGCCTGGTTCGTCCATAGCCGGCCCGCCAACTTTCACCGGGGCCACATGCCGCCATTGCTCGGCAAGTTCATGAGCCTTACCAAGATCATAGGTAAAGGCTACTGATACGTGTATTTCATCTATATGAGGCAGAAACAATCCCGGCATATCAAAGAAAGTGTATTCATCTAATGGGGTTGCGTTTGTTTTCCTCGGGAATACCCTTGCAATTTTCAAGTTCTCACCTCCCGATTACAGTGAATCTTTCCGCTTTATCTCCTTAATAGCCACTTGGTGGGCCTTAAGCCTAACTCTAACAGCATAACACCCGTACCTTTGATTCCAGTAAACCGCCCCAGGGGACTTTCCAATGCGCCGGCAAAGTTCCTGTAATGGTTCTGGCTTGGTACAATAAGCATAATAATTTCCGTTCATGCCAGCCCTTATTGTCGGCGTAGGCCCGGCTGATTGTGATAGACGGGTAGTTGGTTTATCCATTCTCAAAGACATTTCATCCTTTCCGGCCATTCCCTGAGCGCCTCCGGCCAGTTTAAATTATCTTTGAGAAACAGCGGAACATTGTACGCCTTCGCCTGTCCGATGATGGTTTGTATCCATTCCGCATCCGGCGTCTGGGCACCGGGGCCAGTCTGAGCACCGATTATCACCCAGTGCATATCCTTCAAATTTTCCAGATCGAATTTCGCAACCGGCCCCAGGAGCGGCTCAAAACATACAAAACGAACAGCGGCTTTTATCTTGGACATACATACCAGGCGAGACGCCGTATATGAGCTTTCCACCGTGGTACCCAACCAGCAATTTGCCGGCCATTCATAATCCTCGTAACGTGCCGGGTTTTTAGTAAGAAAAATGAAAATGTGCTGCGGGCATTCCCTGACCACTTGAAGGACCGCATCAATCCATTGTTGCGGCACCCATTCACCAAAGAGATCACCCATACTGACCGTAAATATCTTTGCTGGTTTTTTTAGCTTCTTCGGTTCGTCTAGCCGGCTGGGGTAAAACGTAGGAGTGAAGCCGGCAGGGAAGACCTCACCAGGGCAGGCGATTTTGAGGTTTATTTTGCATTTGCATTGTTTCGGAAAGTTGCCGTATGCCAATAGGTGCTTCATGCAATTGCACAAATCCTTTGCGCGTCCGAACCTCTTTGCCATGCGTCGAGCATAGCAATATGGGCATCCATGCAGGCAGCCTGTCACCGGATTCCATGAATAATCGCACCACTCAATATTGGTCCGGTTCATAATTGGACACCTTCTTTCTCGGCCTGCCGCCGGGTCGCCCGGCCCGCGTAATTGCGGTCGTCAGATGGGGGAGGCCATCCCCTCCACGAACCCCGGCCCTGGAACCGGGGGTTTCGGCATTAATTCAAACCTTCGCTATCGCTCAGGTTTACAGAACACAGGACCCAGATCACAAAGATACAAAAGCGGAGCGGAACCCCACGAGGATGACGGAGTTAGTACGGGTGAAGAGCAAATTCAGCGCGAACACCCCGGCGGCACCACCATTGTCCCAACTACCGCCGCGCAACGGGAGCCTTTCGCCTTCGGTGCCCGCCCAGAAGTAGCCGTCCATTTTCTCGTTGTCTGCCGGGAAAAGTGCCAGGGCCGTCAAAATGATTGGGACTTCAATTTCTCCCGCCTCTAAA
>Ga0067045_1003352_pt1 | contig 34750 bp, 26 predicted proteins | sample TerdegcTABiofilm_FD_59184 | JGI IMG/M metagenome (GOLD analysis project Ga0067045, IMG submission 59184) | Combined Assembly of (Gp0054472, Gp0054536) Wastewater bioreactor microbial communities from Singapore -Terephthalate degrading...
TCATGGCAATTACCAAGAAAATAAAGTTTCTGGTTTCCAGTTTCCGGAAGAGCTTTTCTTTTAGGTTCTCTTTTAGTGGGGCGGGCCTCTGTGCCCGCCCAAGGTAGCCAAGGGCAGGAACCTGTATTTTCATGGTTCGCAGTTGACTTTTGTAAGTCATGGCAATTACCAAGAAAATAAAGTTTCTGGTTTCCAGTTTCCGGAAGAGCTTTTCTTTTAGGTTCTCTTTTAGTGGGGCGGGCCTCTGTGCCCGCCCAAGTTAGCCAAGGGCAGGGACCTGTATTTTCATGGTTCGCGGATGACCTTTATTAGTAATAGCAATTACTAACAAAATAAAGTTTCCGGTTTCTGGTTTCCGGTTTCTAGAAGAGCTTCTCTTTTAGGCTCTCTATTAGTGGGGCGGGCCTCTGTGCCCGCCCAAGTTAGCCAAGGGCAGCAACCTTAATGAAATCCGCACGTACCCGGTAATTGCCATTCCTTCTTTGGCCGAAACCGGAAACCGATGGAGACATGCCTGCCGCACCGGTCTCCCCCGGCTAGTCGCCCACATCCCTCTGAAAATATGACCGCCGGGGGCTCGGAGCCGGCCGGGTCGGCACCTCTTCCTCGACGATCTCATAGTCTTCTTCCTCATCCTGCGAGGCCTCGTAATCCACCTGGTGGCGGCCCGAAGAAGCATAGATCGTGCCCGGCATATCCGGGAATTCCTCCACCGGCTGGTTCTTCAGGGCCGCCTGCATGAATTTGATGAAGATGGGGGCTGCGGCTTGGCCGCCGGTCTCCCGGCTCCCCAGGCTCCGCTCATCATCCATGCCGATCCAGACGCCGGCGGTGACCGAGGGGGTAAAGCCGATGAACCAGGCATCCCGATGGTTGTTGGTGGTGCCGGTCTTGCCGCCCATGGGCCGCTTCAGGACCTGGACCCGGGTGGCGGTGCCCCGCTGGACCACCCCCATGAGCAGTTCCGTCATGATCTTGCCGGTGCGGGGACTCATGACCTGGCGCAGGCTGGGTTGGGCCTCCTCCAGGATCCGGCCGTCCCGGTCCTCCAGCCGTTCGATGACGATGGTGTTGGCCAGCTGCCCGCCATTGGGAAAAGTGGAATAGGCCCGGGTCAGCTCCAGCAGGGTGACCTCCGAGGACCCCAGGGCCGAGGAATAGTTGGGGTAAATGGGGGTGGTCAGGCCCATGGCCTTGGCCATCTGGATCACCGGCGGCAGCCCGATGCTGATGAGCAGGCGCACGGCCGGCAGATTCCGGGACATGGCCAAAGCCGTGGCCACGTTCATGGGCCCGTAGTAGGAACCGTCATAGTTCTTGGGGGTCCAGGGTTCGCCGGCCCGGCCGCCCGGCAGGGAGATGGGCTCGTCATAGACGGTGGATTGGGGACCGTAGCCCTTCTCCACCGCCGCCGCGTAAATGATCGGTTTAAAGGCCGACCCCGGCTGGCGTTTGGCCTGCACCGCCCGGTTAAAAACACTGTCCCGGTAGTTCTTGCCGCCCATGATGACCCGGACCCTGCCGGTGCGGTTCTCCAGGAAGACCAGGGCGGCCTGGGCCATGGGGTCGGGCTCGATGCTCACCTGCCACTGGTACCGGCCCCCGGTGCGTTCCTGCAGCCGCACCTGGACCACATCCCCCAGGCGCAGCCGGCCCACGATGGGTTTCATAGCCGCGGCGGTATCTTTATCCGCCGGTCTGGCCAGAACCCCGTACTCGTTGCCGAAGCGGACAATGAGGGGGGATCTGTCCTTTTCCGGCTGGACCACCACTGCGGTCTGGAGGTGGCCCCGATAAGGTGGATGCTTCTGGAAATAGGCCACCTGCTGTCTACAGAATGGTTCAATCTCCTTGGGTTTCAACTGCTTCAAAGGACCCCGAAAGCCGTGGCGGCTGTAGAGTTCCCGCAGGCCGGAATTGATGGCTTCCCTGGCGGCCTGATGCAGCTCGACGTCGGCGGCGGTATACACCCGGAAGCCGGCGTTATAAATGGGGTCCCGGCCGAAGCGGTCTTCCAAAATCTGTTTCACATAGTCCACATAATAGCCCACATCATCAAACCGTTCGGAACGGGCCGGTTTGAAGGTCAAAGGCTGATTCAGGGCCGCCTGGGCCTGGTCGGCACTGATAAACCCGGCCTCCACCATGCGGTTCAACACATAGGCCTGCCGTTCCTTGGCCCGCATGGGGTTGCTGGTGGGGGAATAGCGGCTGGGCGCTTTGGGCAGGCCGGCCAACATGGCGGCCTCGGCCAGATTTAGGTCCTCCACGTGTTTGCCGAAATATTCCTGGGCCGCGGCCTCCACCCCATAGGCGCCGTTCCCCAAATAGATATGGTTCAGATACAGGAGCAGGACCTCTTCCTTGCTGAGAAAATTATCGATGCGATAGGCCAGGATGGCCTCCCGCACCTTGCGGCTGAAGCTCCGCTCCGAAGTCAGGAAGATGCTCTTGACCACCTGCTGGGTGATGGTGCTGCCCCCCTGGACGATCTCCCCGGCCTTGAGGTTTTCGATGAAAGCCCTGGCAATACCCAGTAAATCCACCCCCGGATGCTCAAAAAACCGGGCGTCTTCCGCGGCCAGGAAGGCCAGGATGAGGTGCTGGGGCAGGCGGCTGTAGGGGACGATGATCCGCCGTTCATTAAAAAATTCCCCGATGAGCTGGCCATCCCGGGCATAGAGCCGTGTGATCAGGGGCGGCCGGAAATCCTTGATCATGGTATAGTCCGGCAGGTCCCGATTATAATAGTAATAAATAAAATAGCCGGCGCCCGCGGCCCCCAGGACGGCCAGGACGAGCAGGACGGCGACAAGCCGGGATATTACCCGGACCCAACCCGGGCGGCCTGAGCCCCGGGTCGGCTTCGGCCGCGGGTTCCTGACCGGCGCAGTTTTTTTCATGATTGCCATATGATTCTCAATGTGGTCGGAAATATCCAAGGCTGGCGGCGGGATCCGGCCGGGGCCGGCACCACCCATCCCTTGTCTCAAAATATAATGATTTACAGAGTTTTTGCAAGTAGAATAGGGAGAAAGACGGAAAACCCGGCCCCAGAATCAGACTTGGACGTCCCGGCAAGAGGGGCCCACCAGTTCTCCCACCAGATCATAGGTGTGGGTTTTGGTAATCTTTACCGGCTGGATGGTCCCGACCTCCCCCTGTCCCGCGGTGATCAGCACCCGGCCGTCCACCTCTGGGGCCTGGCTGGCCAGCCGGCCCTGCAGCAGCAGGTCGGTTTCCTCGCAATACCCCTCCACCAACACCTCCACCACCCTGCCCCGGAGCCGTCGCAATTTCTGGCGGCTGATCTTGGCCTGGAGGGTCCGCACCCGCCGGGCCCGGCGGTTGGCCTCGACGGCCTCCACCTGTTCCCGGAAGCGGGCCGCCGGGGTCCCCGCCTCGGGCTGGAAAGCAAAGACGCCCACGTGATCAAAGGACAACTCTGCCAGGACCTGGCCCAACTCCACCGCCTCCGCCTCGGTCTCCCCGGGAAAGCCGACGATGAGCGAGGTCCGCAGCGCCGCCGCGGGCAGGACCCGGCGGATGTCCGCCACCAGTTCCCGAACCTGGGCCTGGGTGTAAGTCCTTCCCATGCGCCGCAGTAGGCGGTCGTTGAGGTGCTGCAGGGGCAGATCAAAATACGGGCAGATCTTGGGCTGAGCCGCCATGACCCGGAGCAGCTCCGGCGTCACCCCGGTGGGATGGCCGTAGAGCACCCGGAGCCAGCGCAGGCCGGCAATACCAGCCAATTCCTCCAAGAGTTCGGGCAGGAGAGCCCGGCCCGCCAGATCCTGGCCATAGGCCGTGGTGTCCTGGGCTACCAGGTTGAGCTCGATCACCCCTCGAGACGCCAACTCCCGGGCTTCGGCCACCAGGGTGGCCGGCGGTCGGCTGCGGTACGGCCCCCGGATGGCCGGAATGGTGCAATAGGTGCACCGGTGGCTGCAGCCTTCGGCGATCTTGAGATAGGCGCTGTAAAAAGGCGTCGTCAGACGCCGGGGGAAGACCGCCGCATAGTCCAGCCAGGGACGGCGGCAGGCCAGCCGGGAGCCGCCCACCTCCGGCCCGGCCGCCAGCAGGGCCGTCAGGTCCGGGAAATCATTCACCCCCACAAACAGGTCCACTTCCGGCAACAGCTCCGGCAAATCCCGTTGATAACGCTGCACCAGACAGCCGGCCACCACCAACCGGACTCCGGGCCGGGCCTGCTTCTGAACCGCCAGCTCCAGGATGATGTCAATGGCTTCCTGACTGGCCGAGGCAATGAAGCCACAGGTATTAACCAGCAGGAGGTCGGCGGCTCCCGGGTCAGCAGTGATCCGCCACCCTGCCTCTTCAAGCTGGGCCAACATAATCTCGGTGTCCACCCGGTTCTTGGCACAGCCCAGAGAGACAGGATAGACACAGCCGGCCTTCTTGGCACTGTAATCCTTAATACTCACTTCCAGAGATCCCAGGGTTGACGGGCGCCCAACAGACTACCATCCATCTTTCCTAAAAATTCCTTTTCTTAGTGGGGCGGGCCTGAAGTGCCCGCCCGAGCCTGCCCTTTAGGTCATGCTCCAAGGAATAGGGATACTTGCATGGAGAATCCAATCTTTAATCCTGGCAGGTATCCAAAGGATGTTCCACAGGCAAGCCTTTCCATAAAGCCTTAAGCACATCAAGGGGTTCCCAAGCCGAGGCTTGGGAACCGGGTTTATTTTCGGCGGGCACGGAGGCCCGCCCCACTATAATAAAAGAATTTAATTGCAGAGACTCATGGCTGATGTTGGGGGCTGCTGCACAACTGTCTGTCACCTTTTTTCAATCCCCCCGGGAGCTCCAGCCGATCCAGGGATAATCCTCAGTGTCCGGCCATCTTTGTGCATGTCATCATGAAATCCAGAAAAATTCATTTTTTTAGTGGGGCGGGCCTCCGTGCCCGCCCAAGCCTGCCCTTTAGGTCATGATCCAAGTAATAGGAGGCCTTTCCTTGAAAAAATCCTNAGGTCNTTCTGAAAGGTGTCCAAAGGGTATTCCCTGGGCAAGCCTTTCCATAAAGCCTTAAGCACATCAAGGGGTTCCCAAGCCGAGGCTTGGGAACCGGGTTTTTTTTGGCGGGCACTTCAGGCCCGCCCCACTATTATTCTCTCCCCTTTTTTTCACACCCCTTTTTATCGGCCGCTATTTTTCCTCAGCCAATCCAGCACCATCTCCATGGGCACCTCCGGGTGCACTACGGCCTTTCCCAGCTGCTGCAGCAGGACAAAGACCAGGCGCCGATCCTGCTTCTTTTTGTCCACCTGCAGGGCCTGGAGGATTTCGCCCGGCGGCAACGCTGGGGCCTGGGTGGGGAGGCCCAGGGATTTCAGGAGGTCTTTCCCCTCCTGGGCTGCCGCGGCCGGCAGGCCGGAAAGGGCCACCGACAGGTCCAGGGCCGCCGCCATCCCCACGGAGACAGCCTCGCCGTGCTTCAGCCGGAAATGGGCGGCCTTCTCCAGGGCATGGCCCAGGGTGTGGCCGAAGTTCAGGAGGCGCCGCAGATCCCCCTCCCGTTCATCGGCGCTGACCACCGCCGCCTTGATGGCCGCAGCCCGGCCGATGATCTCCAGCAGCAGTTCCCGGTGGGAGAGGTGCCGGTCCCGCAGCAGCCGCCCCGCCGCACCCGCCAGCAGCTCCAGCAGGCCGGCATCCCGGATAAAGGCGGTCTTGACCACCTCGGCCAAGCCGTTGAGGCGCTCCCGGGTGGGCAGGGTCAGGAGAAACTCCGGATCGATGAGGACCAGACTCGGTTGATGGAAGGCCCCCACCAGGTTCTTGCCGGCCGGGATGTTGATGGCCGTCTTGCCGCCGATGCTGGCATCCACCATGGCCAGCAGGGTGGTGGGCACCTGGACCACCGGGAGGCCCCGCATGAACAATGCGGCCACGAAACCCGCCAGGTCGCCCACCACCCCGCCCCCCAGGGCCGCCAGGGCGCTGCCCCGGTCGGCGCCCTGGGCCAGCAGCTGCTGGATGAGGCGGGCGGCCACCGGCCAGGACTTGCTGCCCTCGCCCCTGGCCACCGTGAGGAGCTGGGCCTGCATACCCTGGTCCCGGAGATGGTCCAAGATTTCCTGGCTATAGAGCCGGGCCACCAGGGTGTCGCTCACCAGCCAGAGCCGCCGACCTGGCAGCACCCGGGCCAGATACTCCCCCAACCGCTGCCGGCCGCCCGGGTCCAGGATGATTTCATAGGATCGGTCCCGGCCGGGCAGGTGGACGGGTATCACCTTCATGACCATTGCCCCGGCCGCAGCCCGGCGATCTCCTGCATGAGGGCGGCAAACTGTTGGGGATAGAGGGACTGGGGGCCGTCGGAGAGGGCGTGGGCCGGGTCGTGGTGCACCTCGATCATCAGGCCGTCGGCGCCCACGGCCACCGCCCCTCGGGCCAGGGGGGCCACCAGCAGGCGGCGGCCGGCCGCATGGCTGGGATCGGCGATGATGGGCAGATGGCTCTCCCGCTTTACAAAGGGGATGGCGGCCAGATCCAGGGTGTTGCGGGCATGGCTGCCGATACCCCGGACGCCGCGCTCACAGAGGATGACCTGGGTGTTGCCCTCGGAGAGGATATACTCGGCGGCCATGAAAAATTCCTCCAAGGTCGCGGACATCCCCCGTTTCAGGAGCACCGGTTTGCGGGCCTGACCGGCCCGGCGCAGCAGGGAAAAATTCTGCATGTTGCGGGCGCCGATCTGGATGATGTCGGCATACTCCTCCACCAGGTCCAGGGAATGGTGGTCAATGGCCTCGGTGACGACGGGCAGGCCGGTTTCGGCCCGGACCTGGGCCAAAATCTTTAGACCCTCTTCCTCCAGCCCTTGATAACTGTAAGGCGAGGTGCGGGGTTTAAAGGCGCCGCCCCGAAAGACCTGCGCCCCCGCCGCCTGCACCGCCCGGGCGATGGTCAGGGCCTGGGTCTCGCTCTCCACGGCGCAGGGTCCGGCCATGATGACAAAATGGCCGCCGCCCACTTTGACCCCCCCCGGCAGCTCAATGACCGTATCCTCCCGCTTCATCTCCCGGCTGACCAGCTTATAGGGCCGGGAGACGGGGATGGCCTCCTGCACTCCCGGCAGGTCCACGAACAGGGCCGGGTCCACCGGTCCCGGGTTGCGCAGGATACCGATGGCGGTGCGCTCCCCCCCGGGGATGGGTTGGGCCACATAGCCCAGGGCCTCGATCTTGGCCACCACACCCAGGATGTCCTCGTCGGTGGCTTTTTTCTCCATGACAATGAGCATGACTTACCTCCTGGCCGCCGCGAAAAAGGCCGTGGGGGCAGCCCCACGGCCGAGGTAACTCAAAAAAAAGCCGCAGGCCCCCCTCTTCGGGAACCCGCGGCGGTGTTGCTCTGGTGGTTAGGGCGCCGGGGTTCCCTGGGGAAACCGCCAGCTCCGCCAGCATGTTTGCTCAGATGTTTCCATAGCTTCTATGTACTCGGACCGCCCATCGTTGTCAAGGGATTTTTCCCCCTGACCATGGCTCGGGACCGAGGGCTAGCTGCGCCGCCGCAGCCGCCGGGCCGCCAGACCCAGGATGCCGGAGCCCAAGAGCAGCAGGGTGCCCGGGACGGGAACGGGGTTGCAGTACTGCAGGTCGTCGATGAGAATACCGGCATTCTGGGCGTCGCGTACCACCATTGTTTTCACATAGGCGCCCAGGTGATTGAAGTGATACAGATCAACCATAAAGTTGTTGGGATCCACCGAATTACCGCCGAACCAGCCGGTGTCGGTGGTGCTGATGAGGGTGCCGTTGGCGGCATAGAGATCGACGAAGAAGCGGTCCCGGTCGCCGCCGGCGTCGCCGCCGTTAAAGGCCACAAAACCCCGGGCGACGTCGAAGACGAAGGTCAGGGAATAGCTCGTTAAGTAACCCGGGTTGGAGATGGTATTGGGCCAGGAGGTGTAGCCGAAGCCATACCGATCGCCCAAGGTGATCAAGGCGTTGCCATCGGAAGAAAAAATGGTGACACCGTGAGGGGAGGCCGGGCCCAGGTGTACGCCGTTGACATTGGTGCCGGCGGCGATGTCGTCAAAATCAATAAGGTTGGCACCGGCGGAACCGGGTCCCAGGGCCACCAGGGCCAGTAAAGCTGTGAGGATGAGAAGTTTTTTCATCATTGCCCATTTCCTTTCTGAGGTAAGAGAACTGCTCTAACTGTGGGAGGGAAGGGGGGCCGGGCGGTGACTGCCACCGGCCGACCCCGACTGCCCTTAGGCCCGGCGGCGCCGGCTCAGGACTCCCAAGATCCCCGAGGCCAACAGCAACACCGTGGGCGGCACCGGCACGTTGCAGAACTGGATGTTGTCCAGACCGATGCCGGCGTTGATGGCGTCGGAGACCACCACCGTCTTGATGCCGGACACATTGAGGTTGACGGTGTAGAAGTCTATCATGGGGCCGGAATTATTAACAGGCTTGCCCCCGAAGACACCCGTGTTCACCTGGGCGATCTGGACGCCGTTTATATCATAGGCGGTGACCGTGAACTGATCAACGTCGCCGCCCTGGTCGCCGCCGGAGACCGAGACGCTGGGCTGCAGCATGTCAAAGACCATGACGATGGGGAGGGAAGTGAGACCGTTAAGTCCACCGGTACTCGAGAAGTTGGTAATAGCCCGATGGGGCGAGCGCCAGCCCACACCATAATCGCCGTCGGTGGTCACTTCGGTATAGCCCCCCGGGGTGAAGATGGTGACGCCACCCAGATTGACGCCGTCAATGTGCGCACCATCCGCCAGGTTGTCAAAGGTGATGATGACCGCGCCGGCGGGCAGGGCCATCAGGGCCATGACGGCCAGGGCCCCTAAGAGAAGTAATAGTTTTCTAAAGTGCTTCATGAGTAGTCCTCCAAAATAAGGTTAACAGCTGCGATTTTCCAAATATGAGGGTTTGGCCGCTCAACCACCTCCTTCGCCAAGGCAAGGCGCATACCTGTTGGACACCCTTCCCTGGGGCTTTGATTCAGTAACAGATGTATATGCAACATATGGGCCAAGAAATAACATATTGATAATACAAAACATAATTATTCAGGGCGATGCGGCCATGTTCAGAAAAATGAACACAATTTGGCGAAAAAATAATAATAGCAATAAATTCAATAGGTTAAATGTTTATATTTCTGAACAGAATGCTTGTCGATGTTAAACATCTTCACCAGATCTTTGCCTTGACCGGGAGAATTGGGCTGCGGCGCCGAGGTCGATCCCCCCTGACTCGGCCTCCGGCCGGGTGAGATGTTTTTGACTTTTGCCCCGGAGATTGATAAGAAAAGCGAGATGGGTCGGGAAGCATCCCGCCCTCCGGCGGCGTCCTCCCGGGACTGGGGGCCGTCGGGCTGCCGGCGCAAAGGAGTGAGACAATGGGGATTATTGATGAGATCCGCCAGGGCAATATCCGGGCCACCGCCCGGTTGATGCGGGAGTTGGACGAAGGCGAGCCCCAGGCCCGGGAGGTCCTCAAGGGGCTCTATCCCTATACCGGCCGGGCCCATGTGGTGGGCATCACCGGCTCGCCGGGGGTGGGCAAGAGCACCCTGACGGATAAGATGATCCAGTACCTGCGGGAGCAGGATCAGACCGTGGGGGTGGTGGCGGTGGACCCCACCAGCCCCTTCTCCGGCGGCGCCATCCTGGGCGACCGCATCCGCATGCAGCGCCATGCCACCGATGAGGGGGTCTTTATCCGCTCCCTGGCGACCCGGGGGCATTTCGGCGGCCTCACCGCCTCGGCCCGGGCGGTGATCCACGTCCTGGACGCCATGGGCAAGGACTTTATCCTGGTGGAGACGGTGGGGGTGGGCCAGGACGAAGTGGACATCGTCCATGCGGCCCACACCACCATTGTGGTGACGGTGCCGGGCATGGGCGACGACATCCAGGCCATCAAGGCCGGCATCCTGGAGATCGGCGATCTGTTCGTGGTCAACAAGGCCGACCGGGAAGGGGCCGACCGGACCTACCAGGACCTGGTCACTATGATCGACCTGCGCCAGGCGGCCGCCGGCGACGGCGATTGGCGGCCCCAGGTCTTCAAGACCGAGGCCCCCAAAAATATCGGCGTGCCCGAACTCATGGCGGCCATCTTGGCCCACCGGGACTTCCTGCACCGGGACGGCGGCCGCCATCTGGCCCAGAGGCTGGCCCCCCGCCTGCGCCAGGAACTGCTGGAGCTCATTCTCCAGGGCATCAAAGACACCGTCCTGCCCCGGCTGTTGGCCGAGGTCTCCCTGGAGGAGGTCCTCACCGGCATTGCCGCCCGGACTACCGACCCTTATTCGGTGGCCGATGCCATCGTGGGGCGGTTGGCAGCCAAACTCCGGGGGGATTAGCCCCGGGGCCGGGCCGTTGGCCCCTTACCACTGGGCATCGAAGAGGTAATACCAGGGTTTGAGGATGGCCGGCGGTTCGGCCTTGACGGGGTTGCTGATGATGGCCTCACAGCGTTCGGTGTATTCCTTGACTTTGGCCATCTTGGGGTAATCGGGGTATTCTTCCTGGATGGCGGCAAAGCGGTCCAGGGCGGCCTGGTAGCGCCCGGTCTTGAAATAGAATTCCCCCACGTAGAACTCGTGGTCGGCCAGGGCCAGCTGGCATTTGGCGATGTAGTCGTTGACCTTGTCCATCCGCTCCCACTGGGGGTAGCGCTGCTTCAGCCGTTTGAATTCCTGGAGGGCCTTGAAGGTGAAGGTGGGGTCCCGGTCAATGGTGCCCCGCTGCCGGTAGTAGCAGAGCCCCTGTTGATAGATGACATAGGGGATCTGGGGGTGGGAGGGGTGGAGCTTCTCGAAGTTTTTGTAGTCCTGGAGGGCCTCTTCGTATTTCTTGCTGTAATACTTGGCGTCCGCGGCCTTGAGCTCCGCCAGCATGGCCTCCTGGCTGTAGGGGTAGCGGTCCCGGACCTGTTCGAAGTCCTCCACGGCCTTGTCGTATTTTCCGGCCTTGAGTTTCTGGTAACCTGATTCCACCAGGACCTCGGGGGGCCGGTCGGGCTTTTTTTTGGCGAACCAGCCGCAGCCGCCGGCGGTGACGAGGAGGAGCGCCGCCAGAACCGGGCCGGTGAAGCGAGTCAGCGGCAGCATGGCCTTAATGCTGTGCCTCCAGATATTTTTCGGCGGCGAAGGCGGCGATGGCGCCGTCGCCCACGGCCGTGGTGATCTGCCGGAGGAGCTTGACCCGGACATCACCGGCCGCGAAGATGCCGGGGATGTTGGTGGCCATCTTCTCATCGGTGTGGATAAAACCGAACTCGTCCTGGTCCAGCAGACCGGGGCTGAGCCAGCCGGTGATGGGTTGGATGCCCACAAAGACGAACACGCCGGTGACGGCCAGGGTGCTCTCCTGGCCGCTCTTGACGTTCTTGATCTGGATGCCGGTGACGTTTTTTTCTCCCAGGATGCGGGTGACCACGGTGTCGAAGATCACCTCGATCTTGTCGTTGGCAAAGACCTTCTCCTGGTAGAGCCTGGCCCCCCGGAATTGGTCCCGGCGATGGATGAGGTAGACCTTGCGGGCAAAGCGGGTGAGGAAGACGGCATCCTGGAGGGCCGTGTCGCCGCCGCCCACCACGGCGATGGTTTCATCCCGATAGAGGGCGCCGTCGCAGGTGGCGCAGTAGCCCACGCCCCGACCGGTGAACTCTTCCTCGCCGGGGAAGCCGGCCCGCCGGGGTTGGGCGCCGCTGGCGATAATGATGGCCCGGCCGACGATCTCTTCTCCCCCCTCCAGGACGACGGTGTGGTAGGGTTGGCCCGGTTTCAGGGCGGTCACTTCGGCGCTGCGGATTTCCACTCCGAACCGTTCGGCCTGATCCCGCATCCGCTGGGAGAGTTCAAACCCCGCCAGACCTTCGGGGAAGCCAGGGTAGTTGTCCACATGGTCGGTGGTCATGACCTGACCGCCGGTGATGAGCTTTTCCAGGAGGAGGGTCTGAAAACGTCCCCGGCCGGTATAAAGCCCGGCGGTGAGCCCGGCCGGCCCCCCGCCGATGATAATGACATCATAATCATAATGGGGCATATAACTCGTCCCCGGCTCCTAGAGCAGTTTCTTAATGGCGTTGTCGATCTGGGATTTGGACACCGCCCCGGTAATCTGGTCCATCACGTTGCCGTCTTTAAAGAGGATGAGGGTGGGGATGGCCCGGATGCCGTATTTCATCGGGGTCTTGGAATTTTCATCCACGTTCATCTTGGCGATCTTGACTTTGCCGGCGTATTCTTTGGCCAACTCCTCCACCACCGGGGCGATGGCCCGGCAGGGGCCGCACCAGGCGGCCCAAAAATCCACCATGGCGGGCATGCCGGCCTTGAGGATCTCTTGTTCAAAATTGTCATCGGTGATTTGTAAGATGTCTGCCATGAGGGTCTCCTTAATGAACCGAAGCTCCATCCAAGCTGATAACCGGCCCACGCCGCCATGGCGCCGCCGGGTAGGGATGCCGGAAGAAATCACGTATATCTTGCCACGGCCGGGGGGGGTTGTCAACCCTTTTCACCGGCGCCTTCCCCAGGGCCGGCTTGACGCCCCTTGCCGGAGGGACCTTAATCCTGGCAGTGTGAGCCGAAGAGTTTGCAGGGGCACAGACCGATGAAAAGGAGGCGCTCCCGGTGCCAGGGGATGTCGGGCCGCAGCCAGAGCATGTTGCGGGAGGGGGCAAGGTCCGGTCGGTCGGCGAAATGCCAGCGCCCCCGCCTCAGGTAGCAGCCCTGGTACCCCGCCGCCTGCAGCCATGGCCCCAAGTCGGCGGAATCATTCATTTTCACCAGGAGGATGGGGGCCCGGGACCCGGTGAGCAGCCCCTGCCCGCCCCGCAGGACCTTCCCTTCGTGGCTCCCGACGTCCACCTTGAGAAAGGTGGGAGGGGGCGCTCCAGTTTGCGCCAGGTAGTCATCCAGGGAGACCGTGGCCACGACCTCCCTATGCTGATGGTAGCCATCCCGAGGAATGAGGCTGGCGTCGCCGTCGGCATAATCCCCCCGGCGGTACGGGGTGGCCGCACCGGGGCGATCCGAGAGGGCCAGGTGTTCCAACCGGATATTCTCCAAGGCATTGAGGCCGATATTCACGGTTAAGGCCTCCCAGGCCGGGGTTGCCGGTTCAAAGGCCACCACCCGGCCCTGGGGTCCCACCCACTTGGCGGCCGTCAGGGCAAAATAGCCGATGTTGGCCCCCACATCCCAGAAGCTGTCCCCGGGAAGTAAAATCCTGGCCAAAAGCCGCAGCACCTGGCGTCCGTCATGCTCCCCGAAGAAATAGATCTGGCGCTGGGCCGGCTCCGTCAGGTCCAGACGCAGCCGAAACCCCTGGCGCACTGGCACCGTCACCCAGCGCTCCGGGGGCAGCAGCCTGGCCTGCAGGGCGCGATAAACCCGCCCCTTGCCGTTGCGCAGAGGGAAATACCGGAGATAGGCCCGCACCAGGCTCCGGGCCAGGACCTGCCAGAGCGGCGGCGCCGCCCCCACCGGTGGCGGCTCCGGGGTGGTGGGGTCCATAAGCCTGGCGTCGTCTTGGCAATGCTGCTGGGAGCGATTATTCATTCCGTGAGATTCCATCCAGCGAGGTCTCCAGAAACGTTGAGGCCTGGTAGGGGCGGGTCTTAGACCCGCCCCTACCCAAGACTTTGGTTACCTGACATTATTCATTGCTTGACAAGACAAAGCAATGGTTTCCAGACGGGCGCTGGTTGGCAAATAAAGTTCAGGGTTCATAGTTCGTGCCCAACCGGAAAAGGGCGTCAAATGCCTGGAGGTAGAGCCCAACGGCCAAGATTTTTTGTAGGGGCGTGATTTATCACGCCCCGGAAGGCGCTTATCCTGGTATACCCCGAATTTCCGGATGAAAACTAGTTAATGTTCATCTGGAAACTCTGGCCGCATAGGTGATAGACCGTCTATGGGCTTGATAAATCAAGCCCCTACGATAGGCGCACCTTTCAATCCGTGCCTTTCCGGATGGGCATTAGTTAATTCACGGCCCTTCTGACGGCCGGCGGTAATGCTTCCCGTCTCAATCGCTCAACATATCGGCCAGGCTGTCGGCCACCACCAGGCCCGTCGGCGTCGGGCAGACCCGGCCGTCCTGGAGTTGCAGGAGTCCGGCCCGGCACAGCTCCGGCAGGACCTGGGAGGCCTGGGGGAAGCAGTCCAGGTCCTGGAGGGTGACGCCCCAACAGGTGCGCAGACCCAGGGCCAGGGTTTCCAACTGCATCTGGGCGGCGCTGAGGACTTCCCCCCCGGCGGTGGGAAGCCGGCCCGCCTGGAGGCGCCGGCAATAGGCCTTGACCGACCGAACATTCCAACGCCGGCTCCGGCCGTCGAAGGAATGGGCCGCGGGGCCCAGGCCCAGGTAAGGGACATGCCGCCAATACTTGCAGTTGTGCCGGGATAGATGCCGCCCGTCCCGGGCATAGTTGGAAATCTCATAATGCCGGTAACCCTGATCGGTCAGGAAGGCCGAGGTAAAGAGGAACCACCGGCGCTGCTCCTCTTCTCCCGGCAGAGCCAACTCGCCCCGCTGCGCTCTCCTTCCCAGAGGCGTGTGGGGCGCCAGGGTCAGTTGATAACAGGACAGGTGTTCGGGCCGGAAGGCCAGGACCCGGCGGAGGCTGTCCACCCAGGAGCTGCGGGGTTGCTGGGGCAGTCCATAGATCAGGTCAACACTCAGGTGGTCAAATCCCGCCTCCCGGGTCCAGGCCAGGGCCTGGAGGGCTTGGCGGGCATCATGGCGCCGCCCCAGGAAGCGCAAGGCCGCCTCGGAACAGGATTGGACTCCCAGGCTCAGGCGGTTGATGCCCAACTCCCGCCAGAAGCTGAGCCTGGCCGGGGTGACGTCATCGGGATTGGCCTCCAGGGTTATTTCGGCGTTGGCCGCCAGCAGGTGGCGGGCCTGCACCGCGGAGAAAATTCTCTCTAACCACGCCTCGGGCACCAGACTGGGGGTGCCGCCGCCCAGATACAGGGTATCGAAGGGGCCCCAGGCTGCGGCTTCGGTGGCCAGGGCCAACTCCTGGAGCAGGGCCTCCCCCCAGGCCCCCAGGGCGTCAAGGTCGGTGCTGGAGAAAAAGTCGCAATAGAGGCACTTGCGGCGGCAGAACGGGACGTGCAGGTAGAGGCCGGGCGGCTCGGTCACGAGTCGGTCTCACTCCGGAGCACCGCCACAAAGGCGCTTTGGGGGATGAGGACATTGCCCACCATTTTCATGCGCTTTTTGCCTTTTTTCTGTTTTTCCAAGAGCTTGCGTTTGCGGGTAATGTCGCCTCCGTAGCATTTGGCGGTGACGTCTTTACGGAAGGGGGAGATGGTGGAGCGGGAGATGATCTTGCCGCCCACGGCCCCCTGGATGGCGATCTTGAACTGCTGGCGGGGAATCTCCTCTTTGAGGCGGTCGCAGATGCGCACCCCCCAATCCCGGGCCCGGTCTTTGAAGACGATGGTGGAGAGGGCGTCCACCTTTTCGCCGTTCACCAGGATATCCAGTTTTACCAGGTCGCTTTCCCGGTAGTCAATGAGTTCGTAATCAAAGGAGCCGTAGCCCTGGGTCACGGTCTTCAGTTTGTCATAGAAATCAAAGAGGATTTCCGCCAGGGGCATCTCCACCCGGATCTCAATGCGCTTCGGTGAGGGATAGGAGAAGGTGGCGTTGACCCCCCGGCGCTCCAGGCAGAGTTTCATGACCGCCCCCAGGTAGCGCTCCGGGATGATGATGGTGGCCCGGATGTAAGGCTCAAACCCTTTCTTGATGCGGGCCGGGTCGGGATAGAGCTGGGGGTTGTCGACGGCCATCGTGGTGCCATCGGTGAGGAGAAATTCGTAGCGCACGCTGGGCATGGTCATGATCAGGGACTGATCGTACTCCCGCTCCAGTCGTTCCTGCACGATGTCCAGATGCAGCAGGCCCAGGAAACCGCAGCGGAACCCCTGCCCCAGGGCCACCGAGGAATCTTTGCTGTATACCAGGGCCGCATCATTGAGTTTGTATTTTTCCAGCGCCTCCGCCAGGGATTGGTATTCATCGGCGGCCACCGGATAGAGGGAGGAAAAGACCACCGGCTTGACCTCTCGGAAGCCGGGGCGGGGCGCCGGAGTGGGGCGGGCGTCCAGGGTGATGGTATCTCCCACCCGGGTGTCGGCCACGGTCTTGATGCCGGCAATGAGATAGCCCACCATGCCCGCGGACAACTCCTTTACCGGCTGCCGCTGCAGACGGAAGAGCCCCACCTCCTCCACCCGGTAGACGGCCTGGTTGGAGAGGAAGCGAATCGTGTCGCCGGCCCGCAGGACGCCGTCAAAGACTCGGAGGGAGACGATGACCCCCCGGTAGGGATCGTAGTGGGCGTCGAAGATCAATGCCGACAGCGGCTGGTCCGGATCGCCGGCGGGGGCCGGCAGCCGCTGCACCACCGCTTCCAGGACGTCGTCAATGCCGATGCCTTCCTTGGCGGAACACAACACCGCCTCGTCGGGATCCAGCCCCAGCTCCCGATCGATCTGGTCCTTGACCAGCTCCACATCTGCCGACGGCAGGTCAATCTTGTTGATCACCGGGATAATGGCGAGATCGTGCTCCATGGCCAGATAGAGATTGGCCACAGTCTGGGCCTGCACCCCCTGGGAGGCGTCCACCACCAGGAGCACCCCCTCGCAGGAGGCCAGGGCCCGGCTCACTTCATAGGAAAAATCCACATGCCCCGGGGTATCGATGAGATTGAGGCTGTATTCCCGCCCGTCCTTAGCCCGGTAGGGCAGGGTGATGGTGTTGCTCTTGATGGTAATGCCCCGCTCCCGTTCGATGTCCATGGTATCCAACAGCTGATCCCGGAATTCCCGGGGATCAACCATGCCCGTGCGTTGGATAAGGCGATCAGCCAAGGTTGACTTGCCATGGTCAATGTGGGCGATGATACTGAAATTACGAATAGTACTGCTCAATTTTTCCCCGACTGTGGCTGTGGTGACCAGGTTGTCCCATTCTCCGAAGCATGGACTGGGAGGAATTTATCTTGAGTCGGCCGAGGTGGTCAGGCTGCCGGAGCAAAGGGACCGGAGAATGACACAAGAAGCCGGCTGCAGATAACTTCGTGCCGCTGCCGGCGGTCTGCCGAAACCCTGCCGACTACTGCTGAATTAATATACCACATGGCCGTCTTTTTGTCAGGGTTTTCCCGGGGCAGGGAAGTGGTCGGGCGACGGTGGACGCCGGGAGTAAAATGTTTGCCAAGTCCGGCTGAACTGCTGTACAATAATATCAACAGATTATTCCGGGAGGAAGTCCGGAGGGTTATCCTCCTGGGTTCACTTGAGTTCTTCTCCCCATTTGAATCGGTAACCGGTGGGGGACCGGTTTGCTCCGGCTGGCTCTTCTGGCTGGCGAATCCCGGGGGCTGGGATGGTCCAGCGGGCGGGAAGGGGAGAGGGAGGGACGCGGAGGCTGAGAGGAGGGATGATGGTCACGAACTTTGGGCGGCTATTCCGGCCGTTCGTCCTGATGATCCTGATGGTGCCGGCGGTTTTTTCCCAAGGAGTGGCGGCGGCCCCCCATGTGGCCGAATTAATCGGTATCAATGGCCAGGTCCAAACCCGCCTCGGCGGCCGGTCTTTTGCAGCGGCGGTGCTTCTGCAGCGGTTGGGGGTCCAGGACGCCGTTCGCACCGGGGCGGCTGCCAAGGCCAAACTGAGTTTTATTGACCAGAGTATCACGGTCCTGGGGGAAAAAACCACCTTGGAGATCAGCCAGTATCGCCTGGGTGAGGCCCAGGCTCCTCCCCAGCGGGCCCTCAAGGTCATCGCCGGCAAGGCCCGCTTCATCGTGCAGAAGTTTTTTGGCTGGGGCAGCACTGATCCCGATTATACCATTGACACTCCCACCATCGGTGTCGGCGTCCGGGGAACCGACGTCATCGTGGCAGTACAGGGAGGCACGGACTCGGTCTACCTGCTGCAAGCCGGAGCTCCCCTGAGGCTCCGCAGTAAATCCACCGGTGAGGAAGTGGACCTGCGGCCCGGTTTTTATGCCGTCAGTCAGGCCGGGCGGCCCATTCGGATTGCGCCCCTCAGTGATGAGCTGCGGCGCCGGCTGCTGCGGGAACTCAATCTGGCCTTTGAAGTCCGGCCGCTGGGGGTGGCGGTGGAACCGGAGTTGCCGCCGGAGCGCTCGGAACGAACCCCCCCCGAAGTCGGACCCGGTCGAGTCCTGCCGCCGGTCTATACGCCGCCGGTGCCAAGCCCAGCGGCCCCCCAGGGTCAGCATAATTACTAACCTCCTGGCCGGCCCCGGTCGTCCCTGGCGGTCAGCCGCATGGTAGCGGCCCGGTGTCAAGGAGGCGGATCAGCAATGGGATATCCTCCCTGGCTGCGAGAGCAACTGATCCAGGCCCGGGCCGCATCCCTTGACCCCAGGGGTCGGGACCTGGCCCGCCGGCTGCAAACCCTGGGGATCAACACCGTCTGCCAGGCGGCCCGCTGCCCCAATCGGGGGCGCTGTTGGTCCCAGGGCACCGCCACCTTTCTCATCCTGGGGGAGATCTGCACCCGCTGCTGCCGCTTCTGTAACCTCCGCCCCGGGTGGCCCCAACCGGTGGCGGAAGACGAACCCTGGCGCCTCCTGCAGGCGGTTCAGGAATTAGCCCTGCGGCACGTGGTCATCACCTCGGTCACCCGGGATGATCTGGCCGATGGCGGGGCAGCGGTTTTTGCCGAGACCATCCGGACCATCCGGCGAGGCGCCGCTCCCCTGGACATCGAGATCCTAACCCCGGACTTTCAAGGGTCGTCGGGGGCCTTGGAGACCGTGGCCGCAGCCCTTCCCGATATCTGGGGCCATAATCTGGAGACCGTCCCCCGCCTTTATCCTGCCATCCGGCCCGGCGCCAGCTACGACCGGTCCCTGCGGCTGTTGGCGGCCGTCAAGGACCTGGATCCGGCCATTGCCACCAAATCCGGCCTGATGTTGGGGCTGGGGGAGACGGCCCCGGAGGTCGCAGCGGTGCTGGCCGAGTTACGCCAGGCCGGGGTCCACCACCTTACCCTGGGCCAGTACCTGGCTCCCTCCCGCCGCCATGCCCCGGTGCAGCGCTATCTTCCCCCCGGCGAGTTCGCCGCCTGGGCCAGGGAGGCCCGGCGCCTGGGCTTCGCCTCCGTCCACAGCGCCCCCCTGGCGAGAAGCTCCCTCCGGCCTGAGGCGGTCTTGCCGCCCTGGCCCGCACCCGATGGAAAGACCGGCGTCGGCGTCAGCATGTCTACCCAGCCAAAGCAATCCTTCGGCGTCAGCCGCTGACCTCTGCACCTGGCCCGATCTATTCATCCTGCGGCCGTCGCATTGATGAAGGCCTGGGGGGAGGGGAAGATGCCTGGGTAGAGGCGGGAATCGCCATGCCCGGCCAGCCGCTCTTCTGTGTTGACAGATCGTTGCCGATGATGTTAAAAGGCGAAATATCCCTTCTTTTTTTCCGGCGACATTTGCCGGTTTTTTTAAAGAGGATTCCAAGGAGTTGTCCAGGCTCGGTATGGCAAGTTACCGGCAGTCGGCCTAGATCTCTACCTGAGAAAGGAATGATATGACGGGTTATGGCTTAATGGGGAGGCTCCGGCGTTTGCTCCCAGTGGCGGCGGCGATCTATCTTTTGTTGGGGGTGGCCACCGGTGGGTTTGCCTCCCAGGAGGCGGAACTGCTCCTGGCTCGGGGGACAAAGCTCTATCTGGACGGCGATTATGGGGCAGCTCAGCAGGTGTTACAGCAGGCTGCCAACCTCGCTCCCCGGAATCCGGAGATCAGGATGTTGTTGGGAATGACCTATTTTGTCAACCAGGCCTATCCGGAAGCGGAACGGGAATTCAGCGAAGCCGTCCGACTGGACCCGACAGTACCCAACGGCAAGCTATACTTGGGGGTCACCGCCTTTCACTTGGGGAAGCTGACCGAGGCCCGGCAGTGGCTGCAGGAAGCCCGCCAGCTTGCCCCCCAGGAGCCCTTGGCCCTCTATTATTTGAGCCTCATCTCCTCCCAACGCCGAGAGCCGGCGGAGGCCCGGCAGCTCTTCCAGGAAGCTGCAACCCTGGGGCCGGAGTACCGTAGCCCCTTCCAAGCCTACCTCCAACGGCAGGCCCGAAGACAGCGCTACGGTCCGCAGAAGCCCTTTTCAGTGGGTTTCTCCACCGGCCTGGAGTACGATGATAATTTCAAGATCCTGCCGGATCAGGTAAATCTCCCTTACGCCGGCACCTACCCCGGCAGCAAGGGGTCTTGGCGGGTTCCCATCACTCTGGAATTGGGCTGGCGCCCCCTGATCCGGGAGCAATGGGAAGCGGGGGTCGAATATACCTTTTACAGCGGTAATAATTTTACCATCGATAACTTTAACTTCCTGGTGAATCGGGCCCAGCTCTATGTGAAATACCGTTACGGGCCCCTGGCCCTGCGGCCCTGGTACGGGGTGGATGTGGCCTTGAAGGCCTTGGAGCGCTATTCTGTTTCTAACAGCGCCGGTCTGATCGCCAGTTGGCAGCATAATGATCTCCTGAACCTGGACCTTACCTACCGTTTCGATAATCGCAGCTTCCGCTATCCGGTGGTCCAGGCCTACGACCGCAGCGGCACCGTTAATGAGTTCGGTCTTTTCCAGACCTTTTACTTCGGCCAGGAAGCAGCCTGGCGCTTGGGAGGCCTTTTCGCCCGAGAGCTCACCGACGGCGTCAACTGGGATAATAAGAGTTTTTCTTTCCTGACCGATGCTACTCTGAACCTTCCCCATCAATTCAATCTCTGGACGTTTTTCCAATACAGCCGCTATAATTTTGACAATCGGGATACCTTCGCCGGGGTGCGGCAGCACCAGAATTATTACCAGGTGAGCCTGCAATTACGGCGGCCGTTGACAACCTTTCTGGATGTCATCGCCGGCTACACCCACGTCAGCCAGCGGTCCAATATCCCGGATTTCACTTATGACCGCAACATTTATCAATTGCTGCTCTATGCCCGTTATTAGGGGTGGAAAAGAGAAGGAAATAACCATGCCGAATAAGCAAGGTGTGAGGTTTGGAATGATAGTTTGGGGGTTGCTGTTGGCCAGCCTCGGGGTCGCCGGCATGGCCCTGGCTCAGGAAGGTCCCGAAGTGGCGGAAGTCATTGCTCTCACCGGTCAGGCCGAGATTCAGTCGGCCGGTACTGCCTTCCGTCCGGCCCAGCTCCGGGACCGACTGCGGGTGGGCGATGTCATCCGGACCCTGGCCCAGTCCCGGGCCAAACTGTTGTTTCAGGACGAGAGTGTGACGGTTTTGGGGGAGAAAACCACGCTGGAGATCAACCGCTTCCATTTTGACCGCCGGACTCAGGAGCGCCTGGGGGTATTGAAGGCCCTGGAAGGCCGGCTCCGCTTCCTCGTCCAAAGGATCAAGGGAGCGCCCCAACCGACCATGACCATCGAATCAGAAGTGCTTTCGGTGGGTGTGCGGGGGACCGACGGCATCCTGGAGATCGGCATGCAGCATCGGGTCTACCTGCTGGAATCAGAACATCCCCTCAATATTCAGAATAAATTTACCGGCCAAACCCTGAACTTGCTGCCCCTGCAGTTTGTCAGCGCCGACAAACAGCGACCCATGCAGGTCGGTCCCATTACTCCGGAGATGCTGGACCGCCTGACGCAACAGTTCCGGGTTTCTTTTTCTCTGCCGCCCAAGAATATCTATGACCCCGGCGCGCCGCCGGTACAGATGTCGTTGGCCGGTCCCGGTGAAGGTGCCACCACGGCTCTGCCGCCGGTAACGCAGCAGCCGTTGCCCCTGCTGCATTTCACCATCGAGACCGGCCATCACGGCAATCAACCACCGCAACCCTGACCGGAGCCGGTCAATCGGAGATGGGTTGATCTTTCAGGGATTCCAGGTGTTCGGCCAAATCCTCCGGCAGTTCCTTGCCCTCGGGGACGTGGTGGCGGATACGCTGCACAAACTCCGGGTCTTCCAGTTCGTGGTGTTCCGGCACCACGGTCAGCAGATAGGACTGGTCTGAAGCCCGTCGGTCGGAGCGATGCACCACCAATTCCACTTCCTGCCATTCCTGGGCCGCCGCCAGGATGGCGGTGGCCAACCGCAGGGCCTCCGGGCGGGATAGTCTGACCCCCACGGTCTTCAGGTTCTGATAGGCCGCATCCTCCCCTTTGGGGTAGATCTGCCGGCAGCGGATATGAGTATCCACCGCCAATGGGGTTAAAGGCTTTTTGGGCATCGCCGCACTCCTGAGAAATATTACTCTGAAAAACCGGGGGCAGGGCCCAACCCTGCCCCCTTTGAGGTCACACCTTTAGAGGGCCTTGCTGACGGCCTTGCCTTTTTCCTTGATCACCGCATGGGCTGCGGCCATGCGGGCAATGGGGATGCGCATGGGCGAACAGGAGACATAGTTCAAACCGATCTGATGGCAGAACTCGATGGCCTGGGGTTGGCCGCCGTGTTCGCCACAGATGCCGATCTTCAGGTTGGGCCGGGTCTGCCGGCCTTCCTTGACCGCCATTTCCATCAGGCGGCCGACCCCGAGAACATCCAAGATCTCAAAGGGGTTGTCCCGGAGAATGCCCAACGTGTTATAGATGGGCAGGAACTTGTTCTCCGCATCTTCCCGGGAGAAGGAGAAGGTGGCCTGGGACAGGTCGTTGGTGCCGAAGGAGAAGAATTCGGCGATTTCGGCGATGCGGGAGGCCCGCAGGCAGGCCCGCACCACTTCCATCATGGTGCCGAACTTATAAGGAATCTTGACATTATAGCGTTTTTCTACCTCAGCGTGGATCTTTTCGGCCCGTTTCTTCACCCATTCCAGTTCCACGCTCGTACAGACCTGAGGAATCATGACCTCGGGACGGGCGTCGATCTTATCCCGCAACGCCAGGGCCGTGGCCTCAAAGATGGCCTGGAGCTGCATGTCGTAGATCTCGGGGAAGGAGATGCCGCAGCGCACCCCCCGGTTGCCCAGCATGGGGTTCACTTCCGTCAGAACCCGGACCCGGCGGAGCACCTCCTCCTTCTGCTTCAGCAATTTCTGGTCCAGCTTTTTGGTCTTGTATTCACTGAACTCCCGGGTCATGGTCTCGATGCTGGGCATGAGTTTATAGAGCTCCGGATCGATCATCATGGCCGTGCCCGGCAACTGCTCCAGGGAATTAATGATCTGACTGAACTCTTTTAACCTATTGATATCGTTTAGGAGTTCCTCAATGGTGGGGAGGAATTCATGGAGGGGCGGATCCAGGAGTCGGATGGTCACCGGCAGCCCTTCCATGGCCTTGAAGATCTCGTAGAAATCCTGGCGCTGCATCGGCAGCAGCTTGTCGCACCAGCGTTTGCGTTCTTCCGGCGTATCGGCCAGGATCATGCTGCGCACGATGGGCAGGCGGTCGGCTTCGTTGAACATGCGTTCGGTGCGGCACAGACCGATGCCCTTGGCGCCGTGCTGCCGGGCCTTGATGGCCATGTCGGGGGTATCGGCGTTGGCCCAGACTTCCAGGCGGGAGATCTTGTCAGCCCATTGCAGCAGGACCACCAGATCATCACTGATCTTGGGGTCCACCATGGGCACGGCGCCCAAATAGACGGCCCCGGCGCCGCCGTCAATGGTAATGATGTCCCCTTCTTTGATGACATGGGGGCCGATGCGGGCCTCTTTCAGTTCATAGTTGATATCCATGCCCTCGGCGCCGGAGACGCAGGGTTTGCCCATACCCCGGGCCACCACGGCGGCGTGGGAGGTCTTGCCGCCCCGGCTGGTGAGGATGCCCTGGGCTGCGAAGAAGCCGTGAATGTCTTCGGGCTTGGTCTCGATGCGGGTCAGAATGATCTTTTCCCCCTCATTGCCCAGACGTTCGGCCCGGTCGGCGTCGAAGATGACCTTGCCGGTGGCGGCGCCAGGGGAGGCGGCGATACCCACGGCGATGGGCTCTACCTTGGCATCGGGATCAATGCGGCGATGCAGGAACTGCTCCAGGAAGTCCGGCGGGATGCGCAGCAGGGCTTCCTCTTCATTAATGAGCCCCTCTTTGACCATATCCACCGAGGTCTTGCACAAGGCCCAGGCGTTCATCTTGCCGTTGCGGGTCTGGAGCATATAGAGCTTGCCCCGCTCGATGGTGAACTCAAAATCCTGGACTTCCCGGTAGTGCTGCTCCAGGGTATGCCGCATCTTCTCCAACTGTTTGTAGATTTCCGGCATGTCGGTGCGCAGTTCCCGCAGGGGGCGGGGGGTGCGGATACCGGCCACCACGTCCTCGCCCTGGGCGTTCACCAGATAATCACCATAGAGCACATTCTCACCGGTGCCCGGATCCCGGGTAAAGCCGACGCCGGTGGCCGAATCGGTGCCCATATTGCCGAACACCATGGTGCAGATGTTCACCGCCGTGCCGTAGGCCATGTCAGGGGTGATATTGAACTGCCGCCGATAGTCCACCGCCCGCTTGCCGGTCCAAGACTTGAAGACCCCTTCGATGGCCATCACCAATTGGGCCCAGGGGTCTTGGGGAAAGGGCTTGCCGGTCTTCTGTTTGATGAGCTCTTTGAACCGATCGCAGACCTCGGCCAAGGCCTTGGCATTCAGTTCGGTATCGACATGGGCATGATATTTTTCTTTGATCTCTTCAAAGATCTTGTCAAAATGTTCGTCGGCCACGCCCAGACCGATCTTGCCGAAGAGCTGCAGGAAACGGCGATAAGCATCATAGACAAACCGTTCATTCTGGGTCAGGGCGATCATCCCCTGGGCCGTCTCGTCATTGAGGCCCAGATTTAGGATGGTATCCATCATACCCGGCATGGAAAGGGCCGAACCGGAGCGCACTGAGACCAGAAGGGGGTTATCCGGGTTGCCGAAGCCTTTGCCCGTCTTTTTCTGCAGGGCCTCCATATACTCGTGGACTTCGTCCATCAGGCCCTCAGGAAAGTTACCGCCTGACTCCAAATAATCCACATTGGCCTTGGTGGTGATGACAAAACCCGGTGGCACCGGGAGCCCGATCTGCGTCATGGTGCACAGACCGGCCCCTTTGCCGCCCAGTAGATGTTTATTTTTCCCGTCTCCCTCTTCAAAGGCGTAACAGTAACGCTCGGGTGCCATACAGTCTCCTCCCTTGCAAAATATACCCGCTTCCTGCTGCCAGGACCGGGATTCTGAACTATTCCCCAGTATGCTAAAAAATACTATCTTTCACAAGAAAAATCTACAGGATGTTGAGCGGTAAAAGCAGAAAAGCGACGGAGGCCGTCATGAGGCAAGGGTGGGGGTGGGCATCTTGGGCTGAGAGGAAGTGAGATGGGAGCAGAAACATCCGATGGTTCCGGGGACGCCGACGGTCCCTCTCTCTCCTTCCTGCCCAGCCGAGACCAGAAGCCGCCGTGGGGCGGGAGATCATCTTAAGGAAGGGTTTGGCTGTGACCGGCTAGAGGTGGACAGGTCTAGGGGGTCACTAATTTGGGGGTGCCGGCCACCGCGCCCAGCAGAACGCCATTGAGATCCGACGCCGTTGGCATGACATTGGGGTCAAAATATTTCTCCACAAAGTGGCCGGTCATGGAGTTGGAACTCCGAGTATCCACCTTAAAAGCGGCAAAGCCGATGATATTCCGCCAGACCTTTTGATCTACGGTGTCAACCACGGGCATGACCAGAGTCTGCCCCGCCGCGACGAATTCATGCATTAAGGTGGCCTCGGTGCCCGGCGTCAAATAGATCTGTTGGGTGGGCGCAGTTAAAGGACTGCTGAACCGGACCGAGGGGACGCTGTTGTCGCCGCTGAGGTTGAACCAGCCGGCCTTACCCCCTTGGCTCTGCACCTTAATGGTCTGGGTGGTCGGATCTATTTCGAGTTCCAACTGTTCTCCGGAGTAGTTATAGACCACATCCTTGGCCATGGCGATGGGAGGCAGGTTCGCCACGGAAACCGCCTCCGGGAGGATGGCCATGGCCGTAGCCCGGACGATTTGAGGGCTGGCAACGCCGATGAGCGGGGCAAAGTAGAGCTGGACGCTGCGGCTGAGGGTGACCCGAACGGCCGGCACCGGCAGATAAGCCGACGTGGTGGGACGGACGGTGGAAAGGGTCTGGGTATAGGCCGGAGGCGGGTTCAACAGCCAATAGCCGTATTGCACCGAATCCTCGGTGATAGAGGCCGTCTGATTGTCCACTTTGTTGGCAGTATTGTTGATGATTTCCAACGCTTTCTGACGGGCCTGCAGCCAGTTGGGGGTCTGGTTGTTGGACGTCCCGGTGTAGGGCACCAAGCCCATGGCACCGGCCAGGGCGCCGGCATCGGCGGTGCGTTGGAGTTCACTGCGCACCATATAAATGTGGCCGATATCCAAGGCCAGGGCCACAAAGCCGCACAGGACGGTAAGCATCAGGGCAAAAGTCAGGGCCACGGCCCCAGATTCATCCCGAGCAAACGAGGATCTGCTACCTTTCCGTGGATCCAACATACTCCTTAACCTCATGGTCCTTCCACCACCATGGCCGTGGCGGCCTGGAGTTGCTTGCTGCTGGAGAATCCGGGGATCATACCCAGTATCCACCATTTCTTATTGGCCTGGACGGTGACCGTGATGATGCGATTGGGACTGGTCCCAGAATAGACGGCGGTAACGGTGAGGCCGTCCAGCTTAAAACTATCGTAATTCAAGCCGCTGGAGGACGTCACATAGGTGCTGATGGCCGTTGGCGAAGGGGAACTGCCCCCCGTATATTTGGCCCCGAAACGGGCTCCTTCCCGACTGGCATTGGTGATCAGGTGCTGGAGATAAAACATATGCCCCAAGTCCATGCCCCCCAGGATCAGGATGAGAAGCACCGGTAAAATGAGGGCAAACTCCACCATAGCGGCGCCTTCCTGCCGCCGCCAGACCCGCCAGATCCAGAGAGTTCGGCGCCGCGGTCGTCTCTTGGCCATCAAGGCATCCCTCCTTTTCCCTACGTTCTAGTTATCGGCAGGAAACGGCCGGACTTTAATCTGACCGCAAAGGGCCGCAGCAACCGCCAACTCGGCGGTCACCGGATCCAAGGAATGGACTGGTAAGGTGTTCCCCGCCGACCGATGGTCAGATGTTGGCAGGGGATGTTGCTCGGGTTAGCATCGGGGCATATCCGGAAAGGGCTGGGAAGTATGATCCAACGGCAAAAATTTTTTGTAGGGGCGTGATTTATCACGCCCCTACAGGCACTCCTCCTGGTATATCCCGGGGTTCCAGATGAGTAGTAACTAATTGCCATGACTAAAAAATCACCCACGAACCATGAAAATACAGGTCGCTGCCATTGGCTAACTTGGGCGGGCACAGAGGCCCGCCCCACTATATGAGAGCCAAAAGAGAAGCTCTTCTGGAAACTGGAAACCGGAAACCTTATTTTTTGGTAATTGTCATGACTTACAAAAGTCACCCGCGAACCATGAAAATACAGGTCATCATCTTTGGCTAACTTGGGCGGGCACAGAGGCCCGCCCCACTAACTGAGAGCCTAATAGAGAAGCTCTTCCGGAAACTGGAAACCGGAAACCTTATTTTTTAGTAATTGTCATGAGTTACAAAAACCACCCACGAACCATGAAAATACAGGTCGCTGCCATTGGCTAACTTGGGCGGGCACAGAGGCCCGCCCCACTATATGAGAGCCAAAAGAGAAGCTCTTCTGGAAACTGGAAACCGGAAACCTTATTTTTTAGTAATTGTCATGACTTACAAAAGTCACCCGCGAACCAGAGAGCCGATGGCGGGCCCGGCCTATGAAACTACAAACGGGAAGCGTGAAACTCTAGGTTGGCTGCGAGAGGGAGGGTGGCGGAGATTGGAAAGCCGGCGGCGGCAACGGCCTACTGCCTATTGAATTTAGGGGTTCCCGTAAGCCCCCCTTCGGGGTGGCATCTGGCCGCGACACGCCTCCCCGGTGAAGCCCGGCGGATGTTGCAGCCTGGGACAGCCCTTGGCGGCCCATGTCGCCACAGGCCGGAGTTCCTCCGGAGGGTAACTCTAGAGAGGCGGCGATACCCCTTCCTCAGGATCTCCTTTCCAGGCCGCTGGCCAAGCGGTAATGATTGTCATCCAGATGGAGAAAACCCTCGTGGACCAGGTTATTGAGCAGGCGGGGGGTGCGGTCGTCGGCGAGGTGGGCCAACAATGTCTCCCGGGCCCACTCCGGTTGCTCTAGGAACAGCCTCAGGATGCGGCTGCGCAACTCCCGGTCCGAACCGGGGAAGGGGGATTGCCGGCTGTAATGGGCGCTGCGGCGGTTGGGGTTGGGGACCATCTTTTTCAGCATGGCCCCATAGTCCATGAGGGCGTAATACCAGGTCCGGACCTCTCGGGTCTCCATGGTCATGAGCACCAATGGATAGAGCATCCGGTCGGTCACCCTCTGGCTTTCGGGATAAAAAAAGTGAATAAAGACCCGGCGGATGTTGGTCTCCAGGAAGACCACCGGCTGGCCGAAGGCAAAGGCCAGCAGGGCTCCGGCAGTGGCCCGGCCGATGCCCGGCAGGCCTTCCAAACCGGCCCGAGTGGTGGGCAGGCGGCCGTGATGTTCCTGTACCACCCGTTGGGCCAGCCGCTGCAGGGCCTGGGCCCGGCGGTTGTACCCCAAGCCCTGCCAGACCTGGAGGATTTCACCCAAGGAGGCCTGGGCCAGTGCCTCCAGGTCGGGGAAGTGCTGTAAAAAGAGAGGATACTTCCCCACCACCCGCTCCACCTGGGTCTGTTGCAGCATGACTTCGGAGACCAGGATTTCATAGGGGTCCTGGGTCCGGCGCCAGGGCAGGTCCCGTCCCTGGCGGTAGTAGTGAAGCAGGATAATCCGGCGAAACTGGTTTATCAGGGGCTCGGTTAAACCGGCGGTCTGGTAGGCCCGGTGAAAATCAGACAGCAGCTGGGGCGTAGGCATGGGGGGCACCGTCGAAGTGAGGGGCGGCAAGACCTGCCGCCCCCGGCTTTAGGCTGCTTGGAAATTCTTGACGAACTGTCCGATTTGGGTTCCAAGATAGACGCACTTAATGTTGCGCAGGCAATCTTCCGCGTCCTTTTTTTCCAGGTGGGTGGTCAGTTGGTGCTGATCTTTTTGCAGTTTCACCAGATAGGCGTCTTTGGCCGCGTCAAATTCCACGCTCAGGATGATCTGATGCTGGCCAATTTCAGGGTACATTTCGGCGATCTTATCGCGGACCGCGGCAGTGGAAAACGTCATAAGGGAACCTCCTGTGACAGTATCGGTTTGGGGTGATTAGTGGCTGCTTCTAAGGGGATAAGCCAACCTGGTGAGAAAACACCAGGGCCGGGCCATCCTGCTTTCACCCGACATGGGCCAAGCCCCTGAGGCTATTCTTCCCAGCGGATGGCCGCCGCCGGGCAGGAGTCTATGGCCTCCTGGATCAGATCAGCAGGACCGCCCTCGGGTTTGATGACTTCAGACTTCTGCCGCTCTTCGTTGAGACGGAAGACCTCGGGGCAGATTTCTGCACAGGTTCCACAAAAAACGCAGGCATCCTCATCTATGACCACACGACGGCCCATGGGTTCATCTCCTCGGCGGGGCACCGGGTCAGATAGTTCAGGTGTCTCCAGAAAGGTCTTTTCTTCAGGGTAATTGCCATGACTTATAGAAGTCACCAGCGAACCATGAAAGTCAAGGTCGCAGCCATTGGCTAACTCAGGGGGGCACGGAGGCCCGCCCCACTAAAAGAAAAGCTTTTCCGGAAACTGGAAACCGGAAACCGATTTTTCTGACAACTTTATTTTCTTGGTAATTGCCATTACTTATAAAAATTACCCGCGAACCATGAAAGTCAGGGTCCTTGCCATTGGCTACCTTGGGTGGGCACTTTAGGCCCGCCCCATTAGCAAAGATCCAACGGCGGACACGGCCTGCCTATAAGACCGATTTTTCTGACAACTAACCACTGCCAACTGTATTTTCCTGCTAATCCAGGGTTGCCGGATCAACCCTCGGATTATAGAAATGTTTAATCATCCCCAAGGCCGCGGTCAAGATTCCCCCTGTCTGGGGGCATAAATTAGGTAATAGATCACCGGCACCACCAACAGGGTAAAAAGGGTGGAGGCGAAGATGCCGAAGATGAAGGACCAGGCCAGTCCTGAGAAGACCGGGTCCAGGGTGATGACCCAGGAGCCGAACATGGCGGCCCCGGCGGTGAGCAGGATGGGCATGAGGCGCACCGCCCCTGATTCAATGACCGCCTCCTTGAGGGGCAGGCCGTCTCTCAGCCGCAGATGGATGAAGTCAATGAGGATGATGGAATTGCGGACCACGATCCCGGCCAAAGCGATCATGCCGATCATGCCGGTGGCGGTGAAAAAGATGGCGTTGGGATAATCATGGATGGGGCCGCCGGCCACCAGATTCAGGAGCAGAAAGCCGGGAATGATACCGATCATGGTCAGGGGGATGGCCACCATGATCACCAGCGGCATGCCAAAGGACTGGGTTTCGTGAACCAAAAGGATGTAAATCATGATCAGCGCGCCCAGGAAGGCCAGCCCCAGATCCCGGAAGACGTCAACGGTGATCTTCCATTCCCCCTCTCCGGCCAGATCCACCCGGAAACCAGGAGCTGGCGGCGCCTGCTGCAGTTTGGCCTTCAGGTCAAAGATGGCCTCCACGGGAGAGCCTCCGGCCATCTCTCCGGTAACAAAGACCACCCGCTCCAGATTTTTCCGATAGATGGTCTTGTCTTCCACGGTCTCCTGCAGGTGACCCAATTCACTTAACGGGACCAGGGAGCCGTCGGCCCCTTTCAGGCGGATGAGGCTTAGATCCCCGGTATGGATACGGGCCTCCCGGGGCAGGCGTACGGTGATGGCCAGGGGAGTGCGTTCCTGGGGCTGATGGGCTATCCCTGGCGAGGTCCCGGCTACGGCCAATTGGACGGTCTGGGCGATCTCTTGGGTGGAGATGCCATGCAGTGCCGCCTTGGCGGTATCGGTGATGAAGATATACTTGACCTGGTCCGCCTCCGCCGTATCGTCAATATCCACCACCCGGGGGACCTGCTCCAACAGTCCCCGCACCTTTTTGGCCTCCCGGATCTGGTCGGCATAACTGCCGCCCAACGGCCCGTAGACCTCGGCCACAATCGTAGAGAGCACCGGTGGCCCCGGCGGTACCTCGACGATCTTCAGATTGGCCCCCAGGCGCCTCCCCAAAGCCTCCAGCTGGGGTCGCAGGCGCAGGACAATCTCATGGCTCTGCCAGCGGCGCTCTTCCTTAGGCAACAGGTTCACCCGGATATCGGCCTGGTAGGGGTATTGCCGCAGGTAATAATGGCGCACCATGCCGTTGAAATCTATGGGGGCCGTCTGCCCCACATAGGACTGAAAATCCCGGACTTCACTGACCGTCGCCAGATAACGCTCCAATTCCCGCACCACGCCGTCGGTCTTTTCCAAGGCGGTGCCGGCCGGCATGTCCACCAGGATGAGAAATTCGTTCTTATTGTCAAAGGGCAGCATCTTCATGGGCACCCATTGCAGCAGCACCGCCACCAGACAGAGGCCAAAGGCCAGGGCAAGTCCTCCCAGGAAGAGGAAGCTCCGGCGCCGGCTCTCCAGGAACGGCGTCAGCACCCGGCGATAGAGCTGATAGAGGGCACTCTCATGGAGGTCGAAGGGCTCTGCGGGAATTTCCGCCTCCCGCCGCAGCAGGTGGTAGGCCGCCCAGGGTGTGACGGTAAAGGCCACCACCAGGGACATGAGCATGGCCAAGGGGACGTTGAAGGGCATGGGCGCCATGTATGGCCCCATCATGCCGGTGACAAAAAACAGCGGCAGAAAGGAGACGATGACCGTGAAGGTGGCCAGGATTGTGGGCGGCCGCACCTCGTCCACCGCAGTGATGGTGGCGGGCAACGGCGGTTCTCGGCGGAGTTTGTAATGACGGTGGATGTTCTCCACATCCACGATGGGATCATCCACCAACAGACCCAGTGACAGGATGAGGGCGAAGAGGGTCACCCGGTTGATGGTGAAGCCCACCAGATAGTTCCCCAACAGGGTCATGGCCAGGGTCATGGGCACCGCCAGGGCCACCACCAGTGCTTCCCGCCACCCCAAGGCCACGGTCAACAGGGCGATGATGCTCACGATGGCGACGATCAGGTGGTTTACCAGCTCATTGACTTTATGGTTGGCCGTCTCCCCATAGTTGCGGGTGACCAGTACCTTGATGTCGCCGGGGATGATGGTCTGCTGGAGCTCGGCGATCTTTTGCAGCAGTCCCGAGGCCACCCAGACGGCGTTGGTGCCCTTGCGTTTGGCCACCGCAATGGTCACCGCCTGGTAGCTGACCCCAGGTTGATTGAGAGGTTCGTGCCGCAGCTGCGCCGTATGGGCCGCTCCAGGTCCGAAACCGTGGCGGGTGTAGAGGGTCACTTCTCCAGGCCCGTCCAGGACCTGGGCTACATCCCGGAGGTAAACCGGCCGACCCTGGTATTGTCCCACCTGCAGGCCGCTCAGGTCGCCGGCAGTGCGCAAGAACGGCCCGGCCTCCAGGAGCAGCTCCCGATCGGCCACATTAAAGCTGCCGGCTGCCAAATTGACGTTGGCGCCCCGTAAGGCCTGCAAAACTTCCAGGGCCGAGACCCGGTGGAAGGCCAGACGCACCGGGTCCAGCAGCACCCGCAGTTCCCGGGGACGGCCCCCCACCACATAGGAGCGGCCGGTGTCCGGAATGCTCTGGAGCCGGTGCAGGATCTCGTCGGCCACCCGCCGCAGCTCCAGATCCGAAGCCCGGTCGCTGTACAACGTCACGGTGACGATGGGCACATCATCGATCTCCACCGGTTTGATGACCCAGCCGGTCACCCCCGGCGGCACCTGATCAATGTTGGACCACACCTTGTTGTACAGCTTGATCAGACTGTTTTCCCGATCCTCCCCCACATAAAAGCGGACGGTGACCACGGCCCCGCCGGGGCGGGAAGCCGAGTAGACATATTCCACCCCATCTATTTCCCACAGTTTCTTCTCCAGATTAATGGTTACCAGATTCTCCACTTCCTCGGCGCTGGCCCCGGGAAACTGGATGAAGATATCCGCCATGGGCACCACGATCTGGGGCTCCTCCTCCCGGGGCGTGGCATACAGGGCGGCAAAACCTGACAACAGTGAGATGAGGATAAAGATGAGCGGCAGTTTGGAGGTGAGAAAGGCCTTGACAATCCGGGCCGTTATACTCAACTGAGGTTCAGCAGTCATAACGCCACAACGGCTTGGACTTCGAGGTTGTCGGGTTGACTCTCGTCCATGGGGCGGGATAGAAGAACCAGCCCCACCCAGTTAGCAGCAGGATGGTCCAGCGGCAGTATGCGGCAGCCTCCCGCCAAGCCTGATAACTGAAAAGATTGGGGGCTACCGAGGGCTTTGCTTATTCTCATCGGCCATGGAAAAGGCCACCGGTGGCATGGGGCTGAAAATTTCCCGCCGGTTTTCCTTGTGGTCCACCAGATAGAGCATCTGCGCCTGCTGCTGCAGGTTTTGGATTAACTGGGGCAGCGTTTCCCGCGGCAGATCGTAGACTCGGATGAAAACTTGGCGCCAGCCCTCCCGGACCCGGTCGGAGGAGCTCATGATACTGGCGATACGGCCGCCGCTGCTGCGGATGAGGTCGGTCAATTCCTTGATGCTCCCCGGCCGGTCCTCCACCTGAAAAGCGAACTGAATACCCCGGCGCCCCAAGCCGCTCAGGGCAATGAGGGCCTTGTAAAGATCGCTGTTGGTGATGATACCCACCAACCGTCCCCGGGCATCAATTACCGGCGCCCCGGAAATGTCATTATTTAACAACACTTCCGCAGCCTCGGCAATGGTAAAGTCGGGCGGCACGGTGATGACCTTTCTGGTCATGATGTCTTTTATTTTGATTTTATTCAATAGATACTTCAGTTCGTGCCGCTCCAGATCAGTGGCGTCGGAAGGGGAGGCCTTTTTCAGATCCCGGTCGGAGATGACCCCCACCACCTTCTCCCCCTCGAGGACAGGCATCATATTGATCTTATGCTTTTCCAGCAGGTGGATGGCCTTCTGCATGGAATCCTCGACATCAATGGTAATAACCTGCTTGGTCATGAAATCCTGGATGAGCATTTTTTTCCCCTTGAAAACAGCTTGGTCTGCGTCCGGTGCCCTGGCGGCGGATGGGCGCTCACCAGTCGGCCTGCCATACAATATAACTCAATTTTAACGAAAAAATACAATGATAATTGCCATGGGTTACATAACTCACTTACTACTCTCCGGCAACGGCTTTGCATCAAGTCACCGGTTAGGGTTTGCGCGGGCTGGAAAGCCTGCGCCACCAACTGCCCTCTGCCAACAGCCTACTGTATTTTATGGCAATTGCCATGACCTGCCGATCACCCGCGAACCATAAAAATTGATGCTGCCCATAGGTAGAGCTGGCACAGGCTGGAAAGCCTGTGCCACCAAATGTTGACTTTATTTTCTTGGTAATTGCCATTACTTACAAAAGTCACCCGCGAACCATGAAAATAAAGGTCGCTGCTGTTGGTTACCTTGGGCGGGCACGGAGGCCCGCCCCACTATAAGAGAGCCTAAAAGAGAAGCTCTTCCGGAGACCGGCCAGAAACCGATTTTTCTGATGCGGGGGGTAGGGCCGGCAAGGATGCCGGCCCTACGGACTCCCCTCTAACCTCTACGAACTATGAACTACGAACTTTATTTT
>Ga0067045_1001661_pt1 | contig 34746 bp, 34 predicted proteins | sample TerdegcTABiofilm_FD_59184 | JGI IMG/M metagenome (GOLD analysis project Ga0067045, IMG submission 59184) | Combined Assembly of (Gp0054472, Gp0054536) Wastewater bioreactor microbial communities from Singapore -Terephthalate degrading...
GGCTTCGGCGGCGGCAGCACCATGGATTTCACGAAGATCGCCGCGATCCTGGCCGTCCACGACCTGCGGATCGAAGACCTGGCCGGGAACGACCGGGTACCCTCAAAAGGGCTCCCGACGATCATGATCCCTACGACAGCCGGGAGCGGATCGGAAGTTTCTCCGGTCGCGGTTCTTTCGTTTCCCGGGGAAGGGATGAAACGGGGGATCGCGAGCCGGTTCCTGGTTCCGGACGCGGCGGTCGTGGATCCTTCCCTGACCCTCGATTTGCCTCCCGGCATCACGGCCAATACCGGCGTGGACGCTCTGATCCACGGCATCGAGTCCTTCCTTTCGGTCAAGGCAAACCCGCTGAGCCAAAACCTTTCCCTGATGGCCTGCGAGCATCTCTCGGCGAACCTTTTACGCTCGGTTCGATTCGGCCGGGACCTCGATGCTCGTGAAGGAATGTCCCTGGGAAGCCTGATCGCCGGGCTCGCCTTTTCGATGGCCGGGACGGCTGCCGTTCATGCCCTTGCCTACCCCCTCGGCGGGCAGTTCCACGTGCCTCACGGAGCGGCGAACGCCGCCATGCTTCTGCCCGTTCTCAAGTTCAACCTCCCCGCCAGCAGGGAGCGATACACGCGGCTTGCGATGGCCTTCAAGGTCGTGGTGCCGGCGGATACGGAAAAGTCTGCCCAGGCTTTCCTCCGGGCGGTAGAAGGCCTGGTCCGGGAGGCAGGGGTCCACACGCGTCTTAGGGACCTTGGCATTCCAAGGGAAGCCATTCCCTCGATGGCGGAAGCCGCGATGCGGGAAGTCCGCCTTCTGGAGAACAACCCCCGTCCGTTGACGAAGGAAGACGCAGAACTGCTTTATTCGGAAGCCTGGTAGGAACCGAGGATCGGCTCCAGCCGCTGCAGGATCGGCTTGACGTGGGAGCCCCTCCAGAAGATTCGCCCGCACGAGTTGCAGGCGTTGAAGGCATCGTAGTACAGGCGGGTCAGGGGCAGCAGCCGGTCGAGCACCTTTTCTTTCTCGACGGGGACCAGGATGCCGTTGCAGTGGAGGCACCGGGAAAAGGGCCTTGCGAGTCGTGCCAGCCCGTACTCCAGGACCACTTCTTCCAGCTGCCTCCAGGGATCTTCCGCGCGAAGAAGGCACCCGTAGGCCACGATGCGCCTCTTCAGGAGATTTCGGTCCCGGGAAAGGACGACCCGGTTTTCGCGGTTGGCCTTGATGCAAATTTCCCGGTCATCGAGGCGGGAATCGATCGAGGTGTCGAAACCGATTAGCCGGAGAAGCTTTCCGGCCCCGGCGACGTTGTTGTCCGCGATGAAGGCGATCTCCCCCGGGTGGGGAACCCGGCCGTCGGCGTTCCACGGGGACGGTCTCGGCGGAGTGTGCGGGTAAACCTCCAACCGATCTTCAAAGTTCACCGGGGCCAGGAAGTCCGAATCCCTTCCGTTGATCCGGATCCGAGCGACTTCCGTGTGGGGGATCCCAAGGGTTTCCACGAGATCCTTCGCAGCCCTCGGGAAGGCCCATACCGGGGGCTGCTTCGCCCTCTTCGAGACAATTTCCGCGAGTTTCCCATGGAAGAGGATCTCAGGCATTCGTGCAGGAACCTCCACTCTTGTTCTGTCGGGGGCACGGTGCGAAAATGGCCCCATGTCCACGACACCGACCGAGAAGATCACCCTGCAGGGTGAAATCGAACGAGTAACCTACCGTGACGAACGTACCGGCTACAGCGTCGTCCGCCTGAACGTCTCCAGCCTCGGGCGGACGATCACCGCGGTGGGAATCTTCCCCTTCGCATCGGCAGGAGAAACGGTTGCCCTTTCGGGGGAGTGGGTGGTCCATCCCCGGTTCGGCAGGCAGTTCAAGGTCCACTCCTGCTTTCCGACCGTTCCGGTCAGTGCAGCCGGGATCGAGCGGTACCTTGGGGGCGGTTCGATACCGGGAGTTGGGCCGGTGACGGCAAGGAGAATTGTCCGGGCTTTCGGCGACAGGGCCCTGGAAATCCTCGACCGCGAACCGGAGCGGCTCGCAGGCGTCGAGGGAATCGGACGGAACCGCTTGCAGCTGATCCTTTCCGGCTGGAAGGCCCGGAACGCAGCGCGCGATGCCCTGCTTTTCCTCTATTCTGCCGGCGTAGGCACGGCCCTCGCAGAGAAAATCCTCAGGCGCTACGGGGACCAGGCGGTCGGGCGGATCCGGGAAAATCCATACCGGCTCGCGGAAGAGGTCTGGGGGATCGGCTTTCTGACTGCAGACCGCATCGCCTCCGGGATGGGGTTCAAGCCCGAATCTCCCCAGCGAATGGACGCAGGAATCCTGCACACCTTGCGAACCCTCTCTGAAGCCGGACACCTGTATTCTCCCCTCCCCCAGCTGGTTGCAAAAGCCTGCGAAACCCTCTCTGCACCTCATGAACCCGTCGTGGAAGCCATTTCCAGGGGAGTCGCCAAGGGGGACCTGGTCCTGGAGGAGCACCAGGGAGAGCAAGCGGTTTACCTGGCATCTTCCTACCAGGCCGAAACTCGGGTGGCAGCCCGCCTGAATGCCCTTCTTTCCGGGGATTTCCCCCAAGAGGCCGCTGCCCCGGATCTCGGCGATTTTCTTAACAAGTTTCCCCTGAAGCTTTCTCCCAGGCAGGTGGAAGCCCTGCGCCTCGCCGTCCGGAAGAAGGTCCTGATCATCACGGGNGGTCCCGGAACAGGCAAAACGACGCTGATCAAGGCCCTTCTCCAGCTGCACCGAAGGCAAGGAAAGCGAATCGCACTCGCGGCACCGACGGGANGGGCAGCCAAGAGGCTGCAGGAGACGACGGGAACCCCGGCCCGGACNATCCACCGGATGCTCGAATACAAGGTGCAGGACGGGACTTTCGCGCGCAACGCGAAAAACCCATTGTCCTGCGACCTGTTGGTCGTTGACGAAGTATCGATGCTGGACGTGCACCTGGCNGCCCATCTGCTGGAGGCTGTCCCATCCGAGGCTTCCCTCATCCTTGTCGGAGACGCGGACCAGCTTCCATCCGTAGGGCCCGGCAACATCCTGAAGGATTGCATCGAATCCGGGAAGGTTCCCGTCGTCGAGTTGAACGAGATTTTCCGCCAGAGCCGGGAGAGCCTGATCGTGGTCAATGCCCACCGAATCAAGGACGGGCAAATGCCGGTATTCGCCCGCCAGGGCGGATTTTCCGGAGGATTCTGCTTCATCCCCGAAGAAGATCCCGAAAAAGTCGCCTTGAAAGTCTGCGAACTCGTGACCCGGACCTTGCCGAACCGCTTCGGNCTTGACCCGATGGAAGAGATCCAGGTTCTCTGCCCCATGCACAAGGGAGAAGCCGGGGCCATTGCGCTCAACGAACGGCTGCAAGCCGCCCTGAACGGCGGGGCTGAATCGCTGCACCGTGGCGGTCGGGTTTTCAGGGTCAAAGACCGGGTCATGCAGATCCGAAACGATTACGAAAAAGAGGTCTTCAACGGCGACATCGGAAGGATCCTGGGAATCGACCCGGAAGGCCAGGTGGCCGTCGTGGCCTTTGACGGAAGGGCGATCCCCTATCCTTTCGAAGACCTTGACCAGCTGGTTCCTGCTTATGCGATCACCGTTCACAAATCCCAGGGTTCCGAGTACCCGGCTGTGGTTCTGCCGATCACGACCCAACATTACATGATGCTCCAGCGAAACCTTCTTTACACGGGGCTCACGAGGGCCAGGCGGTTCGTCGTCCTTGTCGGAACCCGGAAAGCCATTGCAATTGCCGTCCGGAACGATCGGGTTCAGCAGCGCTGCAGCAGGTTGGCCTGCCGCTTGGCGGGATCCTGCGGTTCTTAAAGGAATTCTACGATTTCGGCCGGGGAGATCGCGATGGAGAGGCTCCAGGCCCCCCTGCCCCGCCTTTCCAGCCGAATGAGCCCACCCGGGGCCATCGGAAACGCGTCTGCGTCGGCTCGGCCGCAGAGGAGCAAGCCCGCCAGCCTGGGAAGGAACGGGGAATGCCCCGCGATGAGTCGGTCGTCCGCGAACGATTCGACCTCCTCGAGAAAGCCTTCGGGCGAGTCCTTGGGAGCCAGCCCTTTCCTCTGTTCGATTTTTACCGGGATTCCGAGCTCCTCCACGATCCTCTCGGCCGTCTGTCTGGACCGCAGCTTGTCGCTGCAAAGGCACAGCTTCGGCTTCGCGCCGATCGCCTTCAGGAACTGCCCCGTCAAGGCTGCCTCCTGCTTTCCTCTCAACGAAAGAGGCCGCTCGGGGCTCTCTGCCTCATCGACCGCTTCGCCGTGACGGACGAGGTAAAGGAACATCGGTCTCACGCTCCTTGAAGGTTGAACCCAGCGGGTTCACCCGAATCACTGCCCTGCAGGGGGTCCCTTCCACTCCCCTGAGTTTTAGCGGGAAGGCCTGTATGAAGGCATGGCGCCTCTTGACCGAGAAAAGGTTGACAAGTCCTTCGAGGATCAGCATGCCGCGGCGGCAAAAATGAACGTTGACCTCGAAGTTTTCCGTGTTCCTGGATTCGAGCCCCACCGAGTCGATCCCGATCAGCCGGAAGGAAGTCCTTTCCGTAAGGAAAAACGCGGCATCGAGAGAAAGCCCGGGCCTTCTGGACGGGTCCAGAACACCCGTAGAAAGGACCTCTTCCATGTGGCCTGTCCGAAGGATCAGGACCGGCCACTTTCTTTCCCGCGGCCGGATCAGCCTTTCCAGGTCTTTTGCCGTGGTGTCGGCTCCCCTCTTTTCAAGGTCAACGATGACGCACGGTCCCTCGAAGGCTTCCAGCGGGAACCGGTCGATCGTATCCCCCTCTTCGAGGAAGTAATGCGGTCCCTGGATGTGGGTCCCCGTTTGGGTACAGAAGGACAAATCATAGACGAACTCTCGGTTTCTTCCCCCGACACGGTTGAAAGGCCCCTTTTTTCCCAAAGCCGGATTTCCCGGGAAGACGAACCCTTCCATTTCCTGTGAAACGTCGATGAGGGCCGACCGCGGAAATCGCGTCAGGACCATTTCAGCTTGTTGTGTTCCCTGACGAAAGCTTCGACTTTCTGGTACTCCTCCAGTTCCCTCTCGATCTCCCGGCGCCGTTCATCGAGTTTTCTCTCCAGGACCTCCATCAGGCGCTCGTTGAACTCCTTCGCGTCTCGGTTGATCTGGTCCACGTAGAACGTCAGGGACTCGACTTCCCTGCGGGCCCTGCTGGATGCGTTTTCGATGGGAATGGCAAGGATAACGCTCCCGTCCGACAGTTCGCCCACCGGTGCCGGGCCGTTCGTGCGGGTGGGGATATAGTCGAAGAGGGACTCGGGGCCGACGTAGGGGATCGAGAGGATGACGTGGCTTTTATAGATGGGGACAGGCCTCCCGTTTTTTTCCATGCGCCCGACTTCGATTTTTTTCAGCTCCGAGAGTTTCATACGCGAGAGTTCAACGTCGATATGCCCGATGCTGTATCGCCGGTAGAGCGAATCGATGGTCTTTTGGCGTCCGATTTCGACCACGTCCGGTAAATCCAGTCGTTTTATGTCATCCTCGATTTCGCTCAGGATCATTGAAAAACGGTCTTCGATTTTTTTCTCGGAAAAAAAGGTCTTCATCCCCGATCCCCTCTCCCCATGAATTCATCTACAAGATTAGCACATCAAGGGTTGCGGAAAAAAAAGCGCAGCCGAAAGATAGGGCTGCGCTTAAGGATCGGTGGCGGAGGCGTGTGGGAATCGAACCCACCGAGGCAGCCTTGAAGCCACCCCCGCCGGGTTTGAAGCCCGGGGTCATCACCAGACAGCACTCGCCTCCTTCACTGCCTGATTATTGTAGGGAAACACCCGGTTCCTGTCCAGACGGATCGGCCTCACTCTCCTGAAAGGGATTTTCCCTGAGACGGCGCGCTTTTCCCCGGATTCGCGTCATCGCGTTTTCGACCTTCTTGGGTTCCCAGCCCAGCAATTCGGCGGCGCCCGGAATGGAACCCGCGTAGAGGTAGGCATCCAGGCAGATCATTTCAAAAGGGCTTAGTTGGCTGAAGAGGGAGTTTCGCGCAAGGTGCAGGTCGATCCTTTCTTCGGGGCAAAGTTCGACGGCCAGGTTTTCCAATTCTTCGTCCGTGAAGGAAAGGGACGGTTTCTGTTTCCGGAGAAAGGAGATCATTCGATTTCGCGCACAACGCCGGGCAAACGCTTCGAAGGCACCCCTTTCCGGGTCGTAGGAGGAGGAGGCCAGGATCAGGCCGAGAAACCCCTCCTGGACAAGGTCCTCACGTAAGCGCGTGTCAGTGGGAGATAAGGCACGGGCAATTCTCAGGATCGTCGGCGCGAGCTCCACGAGATCCTGCTGCCGGACGTTCCGTTCCACCCGGCCGAAGCGGGTGTTGGGATCCTCAGGAGTTCTTCCTTCCGGTTCCAAGCGGCTCGATCACCTCCCTGACGACCGGTTGCGCGGGGGCCGCCTCTGAAACCGCATAGGCCTTTTCCAGGAGCGCGAGGGCTTCGAGGTCCCCGGCGGCATTCCGCCGGTATACGGTGAAGATCGGATCCCCCTCCGAAACCTCTTCTCCGATCTTTACCTGCACTTCAATGGCGACTCCGAAATCGATCGAGTCCTCTTTTTTCCGCCTTCCGCCTCCCAGGTGGCGCAGCGCGGTTCCGATCCGGGAAGTTTCGAAGAAGGCGAGCATTCCCTTGTATTTTGACCGGATGACCGTCCTGACCGGGGCAAGGGGCAGGGCAAGCTCCGGCTCGTCGATGCAGAGGGTTTGTCCTTTCTGGGCCTCGAGGAGGATCCGGAACTGTTCCAGCGCATTCCCGCCGGCCAGCGCCATTCGGCAAAGGTCTTCGCCTTCCTGGGGGGTCTTGGCCTTTCCTCCCAGGAAGACCATGGCGCCGCCCAGCCGGATGCAGAGCTCCCTCGTGTCCGACGGGCCGGTGTTTTTGAGGATGTCGATGGCTTCACGGACTTCGGCTGCGTTTCCCACCCAGCGGCCCAGGGGTTGATCCATTCCGGAGATCAGCGCCAGGCTCCTGTGCCCGAGCTTCCCGGAAAGATCGACGAGTTGCCGGGCAAGGGCCCGGGAGTCCTCCAGAGTCCTCATGAAAGCCCCGTTGCCCGTCTTCACGTCGAAGACGAAGGAGCGGCTTCCTCCGGCGATCTTCTTGCTCAGGATGCTGCTGGCGATCAGCGGGATCGAGGGGATCGTTCCCGTGACGTCTCTGAGCTCGTAGAAACGTTTCTCGGCCGGAGCGAGATCCTCCGAGTGTCCGCTGATGGCACAGCCGATTTTTTCGACTTGCCGGACGAATTCGGGGCGGGAGAGATGGGTTTTGAAGCCCTCGATGCTTTCCAGCTTGTCCACAGTTCCCCCGGTGAAGCCCAATCCCCTGCCGCTGAGTTTCGCAACGGGAACGCCACAACTGGCGACCAGGGGGACCAAAACGAGGCTGGTTTTGTCCCCGACGCCTCCCGTGCTGTGTTTGTCGACGCAGGCAAGCTTCTCGGGAAATTTCACCACGCTCCCCGAGTTTGCAAGCGCAAGGGTGAAGGCTTCGAGTTCCTTCTCGCAGAGCCCCCGGAACAAAACGGCCATGAGCCACGCAGATGCCTGGTAATCGGGGACCTCTCCGGCCTGGAAGGCCCGGACGAATTCCTGGAGCTCGGAAGGTGCGTGCTCCAGGCCGTCCCGCTTGCTCTCGATGAAACGGGGCATGTCAATCACGGTCGTCCTCCAGTTTCCGGACAACTCCCTCCAGGAGGCGAACGAGGGAGGCCGAAGATTTTTCCATCTCGACCAGGACTTCCTGATGCGTCAGTGATTGCCCCGTCATGCCCGCTGCAGCGTTTGCGACGCAGGAGAAGGCGCAGGTCCTCATCCCCATGTGCTTTGCGACGATCACCTCCGGAACGGTCGACATCCCGACCAGGTCGGCACCCAGGACGCGCGCCATCCGGATCTCTGCTGCGGTTTCGAAGGAAGGCCCGGTGAACGCCACGTAGGTTCCCCTTTTCAGGAGGATTCCGTTTTCTCGGGCCGCTTCCTCGGCCAGAAGCTGAAGTGCAGGATCGTAGGCGCCGAGGAGGTCAGGAAAACGCGGTCCCCAGCTGTCTTCGTTCGGGCCGATGAGCGGGTTGGTTCCAAGAAGGTTGATGTGGTCCTGGATGAGGACGATGTCTCCGGGCCTCAGCCCGTGGTGGATTCCCCCGGAGGCGTTGGTCGGGAAGTAGTAGGGGATTTTCCAGGATCCGTAGACGCGGGTCGAAAAGGTGACCTCTTTCATGGAAAAGCCCTCGTAATAATGGACCCGTCCCTGCTGAACGACCACGCTTCGTCCGGCCAAACGGCCGAAAACCAGCCTCGCTGCATGTCCCGGCGCGGTTGAAACCGGCCAATGGGGGATCTCCCCGAAGGAGATCGAAACCGGTTCCTCCAGACATTCTGCCATTCGGCCCAGGCCCGATCCCAACACGATAGCCGCGACCGGGCGTTCCGGTATCCTTTGCCGGAGCCACGCAAGGGCCGTTTCAACCTTTTCGGGATAGGTTCCCAAGGGAAGGTCCCTCCTTCTCAAGCATTTTTCTAGGCTCTCGGATGACATCTGTCGTATATGTCCCGCAGTTCGGTATCGAAATGCGTATAACGCTCCGTCGTGCCGATCGAGGCATGGCCCAGAAGTTCCTGCAACGTCCGAAGATCCATACCCCGCCTTAAAAGGTGCGTGGCGAAGGAATGCCTGAGGATGTGGGGGTGGAGGCGCGACAGGGGGATCCCTGCCTTCTGCCCTCTCTTCTGGACGATTCGCCAGACGTCTTCCCTCCTCAGCTGGTTTCCGGAACGCGTGGTGAAAAGAACATTTCCCGCAGGCCTGAAAAGGGGGCGGGTTTCGGAAACAAACCGTTCCAGGACTGCCCGGCAGGTTCCGACCAGGGGGACCAGCCTTTCCTTGTCGCCTTTTCCGGTGACCCGGAGAACGCCGCCGGCGAAATCCACGTCCGGAAGCCTGAGGCCGCAGGCTTCGCTGGCCCGGAGCCCGCACCCGTAAAGGGTTTCGAGAAGGGCCCGGTCCCTTCTGTCCATCGGGGAATCCCCTGCGCAAGCCTGGATGATCCGCTCGATTTCCCCTTCTCCGAGGATCTGCGGAAGCTTCCTCGGCTTTGCCGGTAGGGGGAGCCTTTCTGAATCCGGTTTTCTGTGTCCCTCCTCCTCCAGGAACCGTTTCCAGGTCCTGAGAGCCGCCGCGTGGCGCTGGATCGTGCTCTTGCTTTTCGAGAGGGAGGCAAGGTGCCGGAGGTATCGAGCGAGTTCCGCGGAATCGGGGACCTCGTCGTCGATCCCCGCTGTCTCCCGGAAGGCAAGCCAACTCTTCAGGTCAGCCCGGTAGGAAAGCACCGTGTTCGGGCTGGCCCCGCGTTCGTACTCGAGGTATTCGCAAAAGGATCTGAGACGTTCATCGGTTTCGCCGGGCAAAACTCTCCCCTCCCGAAAACGAAAAAGGGCAGGCGGAGTACCGCCTGCCCAAAGTAAAGCAGAAATTTCATTTTTTGGCGAGATACCAGGCCAGCGCCGCGATGGTTTTCGCGTCGCGAACCCGGCCGCTGTCGAGGAGGGTCGGGATCTCTTCTTTCCTTACGGGGACGATTCGGATAAATTCGTCCTCGTCCGGGTCGAGCCTCGATTCGACGAGCCCCGAGGCGAAAAACAGCGTCACTTCCTCGTCGCTGAAGCCAGGCGAGGTATAGAACTTCCCCCACTCCTCCAGTTGCTCTGCGTCGAAGCCGATTTCTTCCTGGAGTTCCCTGCGGGCGGCTTCCAGTGGCGATTCGCCCGGATTCAGGATTCCCGCAGGAATCTCGAGGATCTGCTGCCGCACGGCGTCCCGGTACTGCCGAACCAGGAGGATGGTCCCCTCGCCAGTGACAGGCAGCATGGCCACCGCCGGGCGATGCTCGACGATCTCCCGGAGGGCGATCCTTCCCGACGGCAGCCGGACTTCGTCCAGGCGAAGGTTGAGGATGCGCCCCTCATACACCGTTCGGCTGTCCTGGACCGACCACTCCGCAGACATGTCGGGCCTACCGGCCGAGTGCCTTCCGGGCGACTTCGACCCCCCGGTCGAAGGCAGTCATGTTGATTTCGACCAGGGCGGCCTTTTTCTTGCCCATCAGCTCGGCGAGGGTCTCCTTGCATCCTTCGACCGAAACCAGGTCGGTCGCGGCCGCCAGCGCTCCGAGGGTCACCACGTTCGCCACTTTCTCGTTCCCGAGTTCCAGGGCGATGCTGTTGCAGGGGACCGCGATGGCTTTGATGTCCGCCCTCGGTTCGGGGTATGTGACCAGGTCGGAGTTGTACAGAAGGATTCCGCCTGGCTTGAGATCCGGCTCGAACTTCGCGAGGGAGGGCTGGTTCATGATCACGAGGCAATCGGGGTGCGGGACGACCGGAGAACCGATCTCCTCGTCACTGATCGCCACGCTGCAGTTGGCGGTACCTCCACGCATTTCAGGCCCGTACGACGGGATCCAGGTCACGTAGCGCCCTTCCTTCATCGCCGCGTGGGCGACAATCTGGCCGAGGAGCAGGACTCCCTGGCCCCCAAATCCGGCTGCGATCAGACCTCGCAGAAACTTGGCCATGATTATTCTCCCCCTTCTATTCCGGCGTCTTGAAAACGCCCAGCGGGAATTCGGGCATCATGTGCTCTTCGAGCCAATTGGTGGCGTCCACAGGGCGCATGCCCCAGTTGGTCGGGCAGGTCGACAAGATCTCCACGAAGGAGAACCCTTTCCCCTCGATCTGGGTCTGAAAGGCCGTTTTCAGGGCTTCCTTGGCCTTGATCGTGTACTTGGGCTTGGCGACGCTGACACGGGTGATATAAGCCGGGGCCTGGAGGGTTGCCAGCATCTCGCACATGCGGATCGGGTATCCTGCGAGCTTGGGGTCGCGGCCGAGAGGGCAGGTCGTGGCCTTCTGGCCGACAAGCGTCGTCGGGGCCATTTGTCCGCCCGTCATTCCGTAGATGGCATTGTTGATGAAGATGACGGTGATCTTTTCTCCCCGGTTGGCAGCGTGCACGATTTCCGCCATGCCGATGGAAGCCAGGTCGCCGTCTCCCTGGTAGGAAAACACGACGCTGTCGGGCAGGAGGCGCTTGCAGGCGGAGGCCACCGCAGGGGCCCTGCCGTGGGCCGCCTCGTAGGAATCCACATCGATGTAGTTGTACAGGAAAACTGAGCAGCCGACCGGAGCAACGGCGACGGTCCTTTCCTGGATGCCGAGTTCGTCGATGACTTCCGCGACAAGCCGATGGGCCACTCCATGGGTGCACCCGGGGCAGTAATGGGTCGTGACATCGATCATGGATTTGGGCTTCTCGAAAATCTTCGTCTCTTTCATCGGAAGGTCCCCCCTATCGCCCCAGGGCCTTTCGGACCTGGTCCTTGATCTCGTCCACCGAAGGCGTCATGCCTCCGACGCGTCCATACATGGAAACCGGGCGGTCCTTTCCAACCGCAAGCCGGACGTCCTCGACCATCTGGCCGCAGCTCATCTCGACGGTCAGTATCTGCTTTACGGAGGCCGGGAGGTTTTCCAGCGGGTCGTAGGGGAACGGGAAAAGGGTGATCGGGCGGAAAAGTCCGACCTTGACGCCTTCGCCGCGCAACTCGTTGATCGCCGTGCGGGCTATCCGCGCCACGGTCCCGTAGGCCGCGATCAGGATTTCGGCGTCTTCCGCCATGTAGCTTTCGAAGCGCTTTTCCTGCTCGGCCATCTTGGCGTACTTGGCCTGGAGCTTCCAGTTGTGTGCCTCCAGTTCCTCGGGGTCGAGGTAGAGGCTCTTGATCAGGGCCCGGCTCCCCCTCTGCTTCATGTAGCCGACCGCCCATTCCGCCGGGTCGGGAAGCCCCTCCGTCCCGGTTTCCCTGAATTCGACGGCTTCCATCATCTGTCCCATGAAGCCGTCCGCCAGGACCATTACCGGATTGCGGTACTTCTCAGCGAGGTCGAATGCCAGCATCGTGAGATCGACGGCTTCCTGGACCGTGCTGGGAGCAAGGACCAGAAGGCGGTAGTCTCCATGGCCGCCTCCGCGGGTCGCCTGGAAGTAATCCGATTGGGAGGGCAGGATCCCCCCCAGGCCGGGGCCCCCGCGCATGACGTTCATCAGGACGCAGGGCAGTTCGGCTCCCGCGATGTAGCTGATTCCCTCGGACATCAGGGAAATGCCCGGGCTGGAGGAAGACGTCATGACCCTCTTGCCGGTGCCGGCCGCCCCGAAAATCATGTTGATCGCCGCGAGCTCGCTTTCGGCCTGAAGGTAGACGCCACCGATTTCGGGCAGCTTCTTGGACATGTACTCGGGAATTTCGTTCTGCGGTGTGATGGGGTATCCGAAGAAGTACTTGCAACCCGCATGGATTGCCGCTTCCGCCAACGCCTCGTTGCCTTTCATCAGGAAACGCTTGCCCATCAGGGTTCACCTCGCTCTAGGCATTGCAGGCCTTTTCGTCTTCCAGACGGAAGACTTCGAGGACCACGTCCGGACAGGTGATCGCGCACATCCTGCAGGCGATGCACCCTTCCTTGAACTGCTCCACGGGCCGATAGCCCTTGCTGTTGATCCTGTCGGAGATCCGGAGGACTTTCATTGGACATGCCGCCACGCATAGACCGCAGCTCTTGCACCGTTCCTCGTTGACTCCGACGCGTCCCTTTGCCATCACATGCCACCCCTCTCCCAAGGTAATAGGATGTATCTGGAGACCGGCCACAAGTTGACCTTCCTGCCCTCGAACCGGTGTTGAGCCTCTTCCATCGCGTTCGCCGGCACGCCCACGAAGAGGATGGGGAGCCCCATCTTCTCGGCCGCGGTGCGCGCCGTTTCATACCCCTGCATGACCTCGTCAAGGGTTGTTTCGGACATCATGTGGGAATTGCTGATCAGTGCGGAGACCGTCAGCCCGCTGACCCGTTCGATCGAACGGATCATGGCCTCGATCCCCTCGACCGTCGATGTTTGGGGGCGGTACGCATTGACGATGGCCAGAAGGTTGTAGCCCGCCTGTTCCATGCGCGGGGCAAACTGTGTCAAGGCCATCGCGCCGCGGGGATCCCCCCCGATGTCGATCAGGAGTTTGCCGGGTGCATCGAAGGCCCGGTCGACTTCAGGGGAAATGGACGGCAGGTCCGACCATTGGGTTCCTTTGAAGGGAAGGATCACGGAGAGTCCCATTTTCTTCAAGAGGGAAGAGACTTCCCGGATGCAGAAGTAGGGGTTGATGATGTCCACGTCGGCGACCGTGACCGCTTCCTCCCGTTTGAGAAACGCATTGGCCAGGTTCAGAAGCCATTCGGACTTCCCGGAGCCGAGAGCTCCGACGACTGCAATCACCTTTTCCCAGGAAAATCCGTCCAAGCCTGCCAGTGGATCGGGAATCATCTCGGTAACGTTCATTCGAAACGGTCTCCTTCTTTGATCCGGCTACCCCTGGCCCAGTCGTCGCCCCTGAGAGGGCCTTTCCCCTCGGGCTGAACCTCGAGAAGGACCAGCCCTCCCTTCCCGCAGCCCACCACGGGGAACCTTTCCGCGAAACCTGTCACCGTTCCGTTGCCGGGGTTTGTCCCTTCGAGGGGTCGAGTCTTCCAAATTTTCAGGCGCTTCCCTGAAAAAACACAATAGGCTCCCGGGGAGGGGTTCAAAGCCCTGACACGGTTGTGAAGTTTAAGAGCGGGCTCGCTCCAGGCGAGCCGTTCTTCTTCGCGGTCGATTTTCGGTGCGAACGTTGCTAGGCTCTCGTCTTGCGCAATGTATTCTGCATATCCACCACAGAGGTATTCTAAACTTTTTAGAAAAATCTGGCTACCCTCGTGAGCCAAAATTTCCGCAAGTTCTCCGGCGGTCGTTTCAGGCCCGACAGGGACGGCTTTCTGCAAGAGGATCGGTCCCGCATCCATTTTTTCCACGAGCCGGAAAAGCGTCACGCCCGTTTGGTTAAGCCCGTCCATCAGGACCCGCTGGATTGGTGCGGCTCCCCGGTAGGCTGGAAGGAGTGAAGGATGGAGGTTGAGGCATCCCAGGCGAGGGCCGTTGAGGAGGGGGTCCCGGATGAACCGGGAAAAATCGACGACGAGCGCAAGGTCGGGAGGATCCTTTACGAGCTCTTCCAGGAGGAGCGGTTCTATGGAGGGGTTTGAACAGCGAAAAGGGGAAAAACGGTGTTTCAGGGCCTGTTCCTCGAGGGGAGTCGGCCGAAGGGCCCTTGTCCTTCCGGCGGGGGACGGAGGGAGAGTGACGACCTTTTCGAAATGAAGGAACGGAGCAATCTCGCGGAAACAGAGGGCGGCGAAATGCCCGGAACCGAAAAACCAGGCCTTCACGATTATTTCCGCTCCTCCCTGGATTTCTTGAGAAGCTTTCTCCTCACGATTTCACGCTTGAGGGAGCTAAGGTGGTCGATCATCAACCGTCCGTCCAGGTGATCGATTTCGTGGCAGAGCGCCCTGGCGAGGAAACCTTCTGCGTCGATTGAAAAGGGTTTCCCCTCCGAGTCCAAGGCTTCGACGCGGACCTTCTGGGGCCTGAGGATTTTCTCGAAGATCCCCGGAAAGCTCAGGCATCCTTCCTCCCCCACCTGCTCTCCTTCCGCGTGGGTGATCCTGGGATTCACCAGGACCAGGCGATGTTCCTTCCAGGAAATGACGCAAACCCGGATAGCCCTGCCCACCTGCGTAGCGGCCAGCCCAACTCCGTCATAGGCCATCATGGTTTCCCACAGGTCACGGATGAAGCGTTCCAGTTCCGTGTCGAACCGATCGACCTCCTTTCCGGCTTCCCGGAGGGCTGGGTCGGGGTAGACCAGGACTTTCAGAAGGCTCATGGGGGTCCTCCTTTAGGGAAGAATCAAGCCGGCCGCGAAAAGCAGCCGGCTATTTACGACATTATAGGACAAAATCCTCAGGAGTCGAGGATGTCCCGCAACACGTCTCCGATCGTTACGGACGTATCGTCCGGCTGATAGGCAGGTTCATGCGCCTTCCTGGATTCCGGGCCGCGCTTGCGCCGTTCGTCGTCGCGGGTCTTACGCTCCTCCTCGCGGTGCTTCTTCTCCTGCTCGTCCTCGATGGCGCTCAGGCTGAGGCGGATCCTGCGTTCGGCCGGATTGACTTCCAGGATGCGGGCGACGACCTCCTGCCCCTCCTGGAGGACATCCCCGGGTTTTTCGACGCGCTGGCGGCTCAGCTGGGAGATGTGGATCAGTCCCTCGACTCCTTCCTCGAGCTGGACGAAAGCGCCGAAATCGGCGAGACGGACGACTTTCACCGGGACGTCCTGCTTTGGCCTGTACCGCTCCTCCACCCCGTTCCAGGGATCGTTGAGCTGCTTGTATCCCAGGCCGATCCGCTTGCGCTCGGTATCGATCTCTAGGACCTGCACTTCGACGGACTGCCCCTTTCGGAGGATTTCCTTGGGGTGCTTGATCCGATGCCAGCTCAGGTCGCCGATGTGGATGAGCCCTTCGATTCCAGGCTCGATCTCCACGAAGGCCCCGAAATCCGTTAGGTTGGTCACGGTGCCGGTGGTGCGATCGCCGATGTGCCACCGTTCGGAAACGCTATCCCAGGGGTCGGGAAGGGTCTGGCGAATGCTCAGCGAGATACGGTTTGTTTCCCGATCGATGCCCAGGACCTTGACCTTGACGGTGTCCCCGCGCTTGTACTGCTCCCGGGGCTTCACGTTGCGCTGCCAGGCGATCTCGCTGATGTGGACGAGTCCTTCCATGTCGTTCCCGAGGGAGACGAAAATACCAAACGAGGTGATGCTGCTGACGGTCCCCTCAACGACGTCTCCTTCTTTGACCCGGGCATAGAAAGATTCCCGCTGTTCCTGGGTCTCGCGCTCCACCAGCTCCCTCCTGGAAAGGACGAGGCGCCTCTTGTTTCGTTCCTTTTCGAGGATCTTGACGTTGAACGTCTCTCCCACGAAACGGCCGGGATTGACCGCCCTGCCTTCCTGGGCCAGGTGCGAAATCGGAATGAACCCCTCTATGCCGAAGCAGTCAACGATGAGGCCGCCCTTGATTTTCCGCAGCCCGGTCACGGGGAGGATTTCCTTCTCCGCGGCCTCCTTCTCGATGCGGCTCCAACGCTCGTCGAATTCGGGCCTCCAGCGGCTCACGACCAGCTGGGCCTCCTCGCCCTGACCGACGTTGACGACCTGGACACGGACCTTGTCGCCTTTACGGGGTTCGGAAGCCGTGTCCACCAGGACACGATGGGTCCATTCCGAACGGGGGAGGAATCCCTCGCACTTGTAATTGACGTTCACCAGCCAGCCCGTTTCCGTCGAGCCGACGATCTCTCCTTCAACGACCTTCCCCTTGTGGATTTCCTCGCTGAGATAGCCGTCATACATGCTTTCCATGCTTTCCTTGTTGACGTCGTTCATTTCGTGGTTCGCGTTCACGATTTCCTCAACCATTTCAATCCTTCCCCCTTGGCGACCGTGCGCTCTCGAGTGTTGAAATCAGTTCCTGAATCAGCCAGTCGGGCGTGCTCGCGCCCGCGGCGATTCCGATCTTTTCCTTTCCCTGGATCCATCCCTCCTCCAACTCTTCAGAATGCTCGATCCAAAGCGTGGGAACCCCGGAACCCTCCGAGATCTCCACGAGCTTTCCCGTGTTGGCGCTGTTCTTGCCCCCGATCACGATCATTCCGTCCACCCGGTGAGCCAGTTTCGTGACGGCCTGCTGCCTCTCCAGGGTCGCACTGCAGATCGTATTGTAGACCCGCAGTTCGCCGGCTTGGGCCGCTAGGACGCCGGCAATATCCTGCAGAACGGAAACCTTCTGGGTCGTCTGGCAGACGATGCCGATCCTTTCGCCTTTCAGCCCCGCCGGGATGTCGGAAGCCCGCTCCACGACGATCGCACCGTCACCCGCGTATCCAAGGATGCCCTGGACTTCCGGGTGCGCGGCATCTCCCACGACGAACACCCGGTACCCCTCCCGCTTCAGGATGGCGGCCTTTTCCTGCACGTTCCTCACGAAGGGGCAGGTCCCGTCGACGATGAGAGAAGTTCGGCAAGCCAGGGAATCGCGAATCTCCGGAGAGATGCCGTGGGCTCGAATGAAGGCGGGTTGACCTGGAGGGACTTCACCGGGTTTATCGACGACAATAAGGCCGAGGTTTTGAAGCCGCTCGATCTCCTGCGGGTTGTGGATGGGGCTTCCTAGGCCGAAAATCCTGCCGTGTTCCTTTAGCGCGTTTTCGAGTTCGAGAAGGGCCCTTCTGACTCCGAAACAGAGACCCGTAGGTCTCGCCACCGTCACTTTCAACACCGACCGCCTCGCTGGCTTTCCGCGATTGTCCCCAGGATCTCCCCGATCGGGAAGAGGTCCCCGGAACGAGTCATATCATACCACACGGCGGGTTCAAACTTGGCAAACCAGGTCATTTGGCGGCGCGCAAAAGCCCAGGTCGCCCGGATGATCCTTTCCACGGCCTGGTCCAGCGGGATTTTGCCCCGGATCGAAGCGGCAAGTTCNCGGTAGCCGAGTCCCTGCATNGAGGGATAGCGCTCGTCTATCCCCTTGNNNAGGAGCGAGGCGACTTCCTCAAGAAACCCCTCCTTCATCTGGTCATGCACCCGCTGGGCGATCCTTTCCCTCAAGTCCTCCCGGGAACGNGTCAGGCCGATGTAGAGGACGTCCGCCTNGGTGCCCAGGGGCCTGCGCTCCCGGAAGGCGACGGAAGGCGGCTGGCCCGTCAGTTCGTAGATCTCCAGAGCCCGGACGATTCGAACGCCGTCGTTGGGGTGAATCCGGGAAGCGGTGGTTTCATCGATGGTCCGAAGCCGAAGGTGTAGGGCTTCCTTGCCTTCGGAGCGCAGGGCTTCTTCGAGCCTGCCTCGGACCGCAGGGTCCGAGGGGAGTTCCGCGGTCAAGGTACCGGATAGGAGGGCCCGGAAATAGAAAGGGGTTCCCCCGACCAGAAGGACGTTTTTCCCTCTTGCCCGGATCTCCCGTATCGCCGCCTCGGCCAGCTCCACGAAACGGGAGGCCGAGAAACGTTCCGTCGGTTCCGCCACATCGATGAGGTGGTGGGGCACGCGTTCCCGCTCTTCCCGGGTCGCCTTGGCGGTGCCGATATCCAGCAACCGGTAGACCTGGCGCGAATCGACGGATACGATTTCCGCCGACAGGGTTTCAGCCAGGTCCAGGCTGAGCCGTGTCTTTCCCACGGCCGTCGGGCCGATGATGGCGCAGAAGAAAGGTTTTTCGTCGACCGTCATTTCAGCCTTTCCTTCCGAAGTGGCGTTTGATGGCCGAACCGCCCAGGCGAAGGAAAGTCGGCCTTCCGTGGGGACAGGTCCGTGGTCCCTCGGTTTCGAAGAGTTGGTGCCAGAGAGCCAGCGCCTCTTCCGAACCGACCCTGTCCCCCAGTTTCATCGCTCCGTGGCAGGCAGCGGAGGCCCAGCGGCGGGCGAGCCGGATGTCGAGCGGTTGTTCGGGGTTCTCGTCCAGTGCCGCGATCGTGCTTCTCAGTAGATCTTCAGGGGAAACCGATTCCAGGCCTGGGAAAAACGGGACGGCCGTCAGCGAGGGAACGAGTCCGTGCTTTTGCTCGAAACCGAACCCCAGTTCGAGGAGTCGGAAACGATGCTCCTCCGCTCCCGCCGCCAGGCTCGGAGAGAGTTCTGTCTTCATGCCGAGCCGTTGGGAAGGAAAACGGTTCTTCATGGCTTCCCGCAGCCGGTCGTAAAGGATGCGCTCGTGGGCCGCGTGGGGATCCACGAGGACGAGGTCGTTTCCCTCGGAAAAGACCAGGAATCCTTCCGAAACGTGTCCCAGGAAACGGACAGCAGCGGTTTTTGGGGCGGATCCGGGAAAATCCCCGGCGGGGTATTCGACAAGGCGGCCGACTTCCGCTTCCGTAGGCGCTGCCACGCGAGGCCAGGGAAGGTTCAAGCCTCCTCCTTCGCTCGAAAATCCTTCCGAAGGCTGAGGTTTCTCGAGGACAAGTTCCGCACCGAAAGCCAGGGCTGCCTTCGCGGCTCCGTGAACGGCTTCGAAGACGGTGCCGGAATTTCGAAACCGCACCTCCGCCTTTGCCGGATGGATATTGACGTCCACATCCGCGGGAGGGCAATCGACCAAAATGACCCAGTCACCGGCGATTTCAGGCCCGAGGGCGAAGAGGGCGGACCGGATCGTGGGTTCGGTCACCCTCCTACCGTTGACGAAAGAAAGAACTTCGGTACGCTGGCCCGGCCTGGCGGTTCCGCGCCAGGCCTCGACGATGACCGGGCCCTTTTCGTATCGTGTTTCCCTGAGCCGGCTTTCGCCGAGTACGGCCTGGAGGATTTCCCTCCGTGTCCCGCCTTCCCAGCGGAAGACGGATTTCCCGTCTGCGACGAAAAGGAACGAAACCGCCGGGAAAACGATCGCCATTTCCTGGACGACCTTCAGGATCCGCCTCTGTTCGGCGGACGAGCTTTTCAGGAACTTCCGGCGGGCCGGCAGGTTGAAGAACAGGTCGTCGACCTGGACGCGAGTCCCCTTGGGGGTTTCGATGGTCCCGCTGCCGATGAACTGTCCTCCCTCGACCCGGATGAAGGCTCCTTCCGTCTTCGATGCCGGGCGGCTGCGGACCTCGAAGCGGCTGACGCTGGCAATGCTGGAAAGTGCCTCCCCCCGGAAACCGAGGGTCGTGATCCTTTCCAGGTCGTCGATGTCGAACAGCTTGCTCGTGGCNAANCGCTCCACGGCCAAGGGGAGTTCTTCCGGGAGGATGCCCGCCCCGTCNTCTTCCACGACGATGGAAAGGGTCCCTCCCTGGACGATCCGNACCGTCACGCGGGAGGCCCCTGCATCGAGGGAGTTNTCGAGGAGTTCCTTCACGACGGATGCCGGGCGCTCGATGACCTCTCCCGCGGCGATCCGGTGGGTGACGGTTTCGGGCAGCCTGCGGATCGCCATCAGGATCGGACCTCCCTGCAGCGGTCCCGAAGACGGTACAGGAGTCCCAAGGCTTCCAGGGGGCTAAGCCGATCCGGGTCCAGGGCCGCGATTTCGTCCAGCAGTGCGTCCTGGGGCGAGGGGAACAGGGAAAGCTGTCCCTTTGCCTTCCGGTCTCTTTCCGGTTCTCTTTCGGGAAGATCGAGTTCAGGCTTTTTCTCGAAGCTCTCCAGGATCGTTTGTGCCCGGAGGACGACCGAATCGGGAATCCCCGCTAGGCGGGCGACTTCGATCCCGTAGGAGCGGTCCGCGGGTCCCGGCCTGACGCGGTGCAGAAAACGGATCCCGGAAACGGTTTCCTCCACCGCCATCGAGAGGTTGACGATCTCGGGGAAACGCCCGGCGAGGGCGGTCAGTTCGTGGAAGTGCGTGGCGAAAAGGACGAGGGGCCTGCAGTCGCTCCTCGCGTGGAGGTATTCCAGCACGGCCCAGGCGATGCTCATCCCATCGTAGGTGGAGGTCCCCCGCCCCACTTCGTCCAGGACGACGAAGCTTCGGGGGGTGAGGTTGTTCAGGATCTGGGCGGTTTCGAGCATCTCCACGAGGAAGGTGCTCCGGCCGAGGGCCAGCTCGTCGTGGGCTCCGATACGGGTGAAAATCCGGTCCACGAGCCCGAATTCNGCGGAATCCGCGGGGACGAAGCTGCCCATCTGGGCCATGATTACCAGGAGGGCCGCCATTCGAAGGTAGGTCGATTTCCCGGCCATGTTCGGGCCGGTGAGGATGGCCATCCGCTTGCCGAACCGNTCCAGATCGACGCTGTTCGGAGTGTAAGGATCGTTGCCCAGCGTGGTTTCCACGACGGGATGTCGGCCGCCNGAGATCCGGATTCGTTCNCCCCCGTTGACGGNGGGCCTCACGTACCGNCGTTCCCANGCGACATCCGCCAGCGAGGAAAGGCAGTCCAGGCACGCGATCGTCCGTCCTGTTTCCTGGATCTCGGAAGCACGCGAAAGAACCCGCTCCCGAAGGGCCTCGTAGAGGAAGGCTTCCCGCTTCTGGACTTCCTCGGAGGCCTTGAGGATCTTTTCTTCGTAATCCTTGAGCTCGGGGGTGACGAACCGTTCAGCAGCCACCAGTGTCTGCCTCCGGATGTAGTNGTCCGGGACCTTGTCCAGCTGCGACCTCGGAATCTCGATGTAATAGCCGAAGACCCTGTTGTTTCCCACCTTTAAATTGGAGATGCCGGTCCTCGCCCGNTCCNGGGCCATGTAGCCGGCGAGCCAGCCTTCTGCCTGCCCCGCCAGGGAGCGCCATTCATCCAGCGTCGGATCGGCTCCGCTTCTGATGACCCCTCCTTCCTTCAAGCTGCGGGGTGGAGCGTCCGCGAGGGTCCCCCGGAGGTCTTCCAGGCAACCGGAAAGTTCCGGGATCCCCGCGAGGAAGTGTTCGAGCGGGCTGTCCCTCCCGATCGCCAGGAGTGTCGGCACTTCAGACAGGGTGTCACGGATCCCTGCGAGGTCGATCGGGGACCCGAGGTTCAGGGAAAGCCTTCCGACGGCCCGTTCAAGATCCCTGCACCGCTGGAGGGAATCCGCGAGGCGTGCTCGGCTTCCCGGGCTGTCCTTCAGCCATTCGATGGCATCCTGCCTTGCGCGGATGGCGTCGAGGTCGAGCAGGGGGCGTAGGATCCAATCCTTGAGGGTCCTTTTCCCCATGGGGGTCCGGCACCGGTTCAGGACACCGAAGAGCGAGGCCGGGCCGGATTCCAGGAGTTCCAGGTTTTTCTGCGACTGGGCGTCGATTCGGAGAGCATCCCCGCACGAAAGGGGGTAGAGCCGCATCACGTGCCTTGAGAGACCGAACTGCGTTTCCTCGAAGTACCGAAAAACCGCACAGGCAGGTCCGGCTGCCGGATCGCCGTCGTCCAGCCCGAAAGCCCGAAGGCTGGGAACGTTCCACCTTTTGCAGAGCCACGCCTCCGCGGACCTCGGTTCGAAGAGACTGCGGTCCTTTTCGGAAATGAGGCAGGTTTCGGGTAGGCAGGGCGTGATCCTTGCCCGCACCGCTTCGGGGCAGGGTTGGGGGACGAGGATTTCCATCGGGCCGAAGGCCGCCAGCAGTCCCATCGCTCCGACGGCATCGAAAGTTCCCGCCTCGAGGCGGCCGGAGCCCGGGGAAAGGAGAGCGACGGAAAAACGGCCGTCTTTCTCGGAAATGGCGGCGAGGCGCCCCTCCCCTTTTGCATCCTCTGGAACGTAGGTTCCCGGTGTCACCAGGCGGACGACGCGCCTTTCCACTAGGGTCCGCCCGTCCGGTTCCGTCATCTGCTCGCAGATCGCGACTTTCCTGCCTGCCTTCACGAGCTTCTCGAGGTAGGGTTCAACGGAATGGTGGGGCACTCCCGCCATGGGAACCTTCTTCTCGCTGTCCCGGGCCGTGAGGGCGATGTCCAGGAGACGCGAAGCCTCCCGGGCGTCTTCGAAGAACATTTCGTAGAAATCTCCCATGCGGAAAAAAAGAAGGCAGTCGGGATAGGCTTTCTTCCAGGTGAAGTACTGTTCAAGCATGGGAGTCATGGCGATTCCCTGTTCCGGTTTCATCCGTTCCCGTCCCTCCGGCGGTCCAGGAAATCCTGCAGGAAAACGGCTGCGGCGACCTTGTCGACACGGGTCCTCCGTTTGCGGGCGTCCACGTTTCCTTCGAGCAGGATCTGGTGGGCCCGGGTCGTTGAAAAGCGTTCGTCGATGAACTCCACGGGGATCGGATCGATTTCGGCGGCGATCGTTTCCGCCATGCTGCGGATCCTGGCGGCCTCGGGGCCCTCCGCCCCGGTGGTGCGAAGCGGAAGCCCGACGACGACCAGGTCCACGGGGGCGGATTCTGCGATCAGGCGCTTGAGGCTTTCGAGCCAGGCGGAGTCGACTCGCCAGACGGCGATCCCCTGGGCAAAAAGACCCAGGGGATCGGTGATCGCCACGCCAATTCGAACCGTTCCGAGATCGAGTCCGATCAGGCGTCCCATCGAAGGTCCTAGGACTTCGCGAAAAGGTTCTCGACGATGCCCGCCACGGCATCGAGCGCCTCGGCGACCTTTTCCGGGCTCTTCCCGCCGGCCTGGGCCAGGTTGGGCCTTCCGCCCCCCGACCCGCCCACCAGGGGGGCGATGGAACCAACGAGACGTCCGGCGTGGAACCCGCCCGAAACGGCAAGTTCGTCGCCCATGGCCATGAGAGAGACTTTCCCCTCCCCCACCGAGGCGAAGACGATGACGGCTCCCTTCAGGCGGTTCTTGACGGAATCACCCAGTTGACGGAGGAGTTCCATGTCGACCCCCTCGAAATGTCCCGTAACCACCGAGAACTTCCCGACCTGCCTGGCGGAAGCCGCAAGGTCCGCTGCCCTGCAAAGCAGGGCTTTGAGTTTTGCGTCGGTGGCCTCGCGACGCGCAGCGGAAAGCTCGTCCAGCAGGGCACGCACCCTTTCTGGGAGATGCTCGGTCTCATGGACTCCAAGAGATTCCTTCAAGCGGTCAACGATCTCGTGGTCCGCTTTCTGTGAGAAGTAGGCAGGCCGCCCCGCCTGCGCGGTGATGCGCCGAAGGCCCGAGCCGATCCCCTCTTCCCGGAGGATCCGGAAAAGACCGATATCCCCGGTGAAATTGCAGTGGGTGCCTCCGCACAGTTCGGTCGAGAAACCGGGAACGCTCACGACGCGGACACGGCTTCCGTACTTTTCGCTGAACAGCGCCTTGGCTCCCATCTCCTTGGCCTTTTCCAGGTCGGTTTCGAGCGTCTCGAGGGGGATGTTGCGGAGAACCTGCTCGTTGACGATCCGTTCCACGCGGGCAAGCTCGTCGCGCGTCACCGCGGAGAAGTGCGTAAAGTCGAACCGGAGCGCCTCCGGGCCGACGAGAGATCCCGCCTGCCTCACGTGATCGCCGAGAACGTGGATCAGGGCTTCATGCAGAAGGTGCGTGGCGGTATGGTGCCTCCGGATGTCCCACCGTCGGTCCTCGTCCACGGCCGCGAGGACCGTGTCCCCTTTCCGGAGAAGGCCTTCTTCCACCCGGATCCGGATGACCGGGAGCTCTGCCGCCGGGCTGACCGTGTCCAGCACCCTCGCTTTCACGATCTCCGAGGACAAGGTTCCCGTGTCTCCGACCTGCCCGCCCTTTTCCGCGTAAAAGGGAGTCCGGTCCAGGACCGCCTCGGCCTCGTCACCCGCCTGCAGCTCCTCGACCGGCCGCCCGTCCTGGATGAGAGCCAGGACCGTCGCCTGTGCCCGCGTTTCGGCATAACCGACGAACGGGACCTGCCCGATGGTTTTCGCCAGCTCGGTATACACGTTCCCCGACAAGGACGCCGATGCCATCTTGCTGGAACTGCGGGCCCGCTCCCTCTGGTCCTCCATGGCCCGCTCGAAGCCTTTCCGGTCGAGCGTGAACGAGGCGTCCTGGCAGATCTCCTCCGTCAGCTCGATGGGGAAGCCGTACGTGTCGTACAGCTCGAAGGCCACCTCGCCGGGCAGGACCGTTTCCCCCCGGTCGGCGAGGCGCCGGAGTTCGCTTTCGATGAGGGCGGAGCCCTGTTCCAGCGTCCTACCGAACTTGGCCTCCTCGAAATCGATGACCTGCCGGATCGCGTTCTGCCTCTCGGGAATTTCCCGGTAATGGCTTCCCATGACCTCGATCACCGTGGGGAGCAACCCGGAAAGGAAGGGTTTCTGGAGGCCGAGCAGCCTCCCCCATCGCACGGCCCGGCGGAGGAGCCGCCTGAGGACGTATCCCCGCCCTTCGTTCGACGGGAGGATACCGTCCGCGATCATGAAGGAGATGGCCCTGATGTGGTCCGAAATGACCCGCACAGCCATGTCCCCTTTCGGGTTCGAGCCGTAGGCGTGGCCCGTCATCTCGCAGGCATGGCGGATGAGAGGAACGAAGAGATCCGTGTCGAAGTCCGTTCGAACGCCCTGGACGACCGAGGCAAGCCTTTCCAGCCCCATGCCGGTGTCGATGTTCTGCTTGGGGAGCGGGACCAGGTTGCCCGCCTCGTCCCGGTTGAACTGCATGAAGACCAGGTTCCAGATTTCCAGGTAGCGATCGCAGCTGCAGCCCACCTTGCAATCCGGTTTTCCGCAGGAGAACGAGGGCCCCTGGTCGTAGATGAGCTCGGAGCAAGGACCGCAGGGGCCGACCGGCCCGACCGCCCAGAAGTTGTCCTCTTCTCCCATGCGGACGATCCGTTCCTCGGGAAGCCCCACGGTCCGGTGCCAGATTTCGAAGGCCTCGTCGTCGTCGAGGTAGATCGTGGCCGTAAGGCGGTCAGGGTCGAGACCGATCCTTTCGGTGACGAACTCCCAGGCCCATGGGATGGCTTCCTTCTTGAAATAGTCCCCGAAACTGAAGTTCCCGAGCATTTCGAAGAAAGTATGATGGCGTGCGGTTCGACCGACGTTCTCGATGTCGTTTGTCCGGACGCATTTCTGGGACGTGGTGGCCCGCTTGACTGGAGGCACCTTCATCCCGAGGAAGTACGGTTTGAAGGGCACCATGCCTGCGATGGTGAACATGATGGAAGGGTCTTCGGGAACGAGGGAAAAGCTCGGGAAGCGCCGATGGCCCTTCTCCTCGAAGAATCCGAGAAAACTTTCCCTCAGTTGGTTTCCGCTCCTGAACTGCATCTGGATCGCCTCCTGCGGCGCAGTTTGTCTTCCAGCCACTCTGCCCGGAAATTATAGCTCCCCCGTCAGCCCTGCAACAACTCTTTCCGGCATGCAGCCGCCTTTTCGAGGATCGTTTCCCTTTCCAGCGTCAAGTGAACTCCATCCCGGTACAGCCATTTCCCCGCCACTACCGTCCCGGTCACATCTGCCGATGAGCCCGAATAAACGAGGCTGGCAGAAAGGGTTTCGGGCGTTGCCCCGACATACTGGGGTTTGTCCAGGTCGACCAGCACGAGGTCGGCCTGCCAACCTGGCTTCAGGAGCCCGACGTTTTCCAGGCCCAGGGCCCTTGCCCCGTCGAGCGTGGCCATCCGCAGGACCTCCGAGGCGAGGACGATGCTGGGATCCCTTCGGATCCCCTTGTGAAGGAGGGAACAGGTCCGCATTTCGTCCCAGACATCCAGGCGGTTGTTGCTGGCGGCTCCGTCCGTTCCCAGGGCCACCCGAACGTTCTTTTCGAGGAAGGCGGGAACAGGGGCGACCCCGCTACCGAGCTTCAGGTTGCTATTCGGGTTGTGCACGATGGATAAACGACTGTTCGCCAAGTCCCGGAGGCGGTCTTCCGGGAACCAGACCCCGTGTGCCAGGAGGGCGAACGGGACCTCGTGGAGCCCGACCTCTTCCAGCAGGTCGACGGGGTCCTTCCGGAGCTCCTCGCGGATGTAGCGGGCTTCCCATTCCGTTTCCAGCCAGTGGGTGTGCACTCCGACGCCGAACTCCCCGGCGGTCTGCGAAATCTCTCGAAAAGCCGCCGGAGGAACGGTGTAAATGGCGTGGGGTCCCAGCTGGATCGTCACGAGCCCGTTGGGGTCGTGGTAACGCCGGATGAGGTCCACGCCTTCCTGGATCTTCGCCTCGTCCGCTCCCACGAGGCCCCTCGAGAGAGCGCACCTCATCCCGGCCATCAGCGCCGCTTCGGCGACCTGGTCCATGAAAAAGTACATGTCCGCGAAACAGGTGACTCCCGCAGAAACCATCTCGAGCAGGGCGAGGCGGGTTCCCCAGAAGACATGTTCGGGGGTAAGGCGGGCCTCGACCGGCCAAATCCGTTGCTGGAGCCACTCCATGAGGGGAGCTTCCTCTCCCAGTCCCCTGAGGAGTGTCATGGCAGCGTGGGCATGGGCGTTCACGAAGCCGGGGAGCACCGCCGTTTTTCCCTTGCCGTCGATATCTGCGGGCCCTTCCGCGCTCCGCGGGGGCAGGATCGCACCGATGACGCTGCCCGAGACCACGATGTCGCAGGATCGGGCGGATTCCATCGAGCTGTCCAGCAGCAGGACGTCCCTCAGCAGCACCTCGATCACTCCTTCCAGCTTGCCATGTAGGCTCTCTGTTCGTCCGTCAGGGGTTCCAGGCTGATTCCGAGGGATTCGAGCTTCAGCTCGGAGACCGAACGGTCCAGTTCGTCCGGGACCGTGAGCACCTTGGAAGGCAGCGACGGGGTGTTGAGGACGTAAAGGCTCGAAAGCAGCTGGAGCGCGAAGCTCAGGTCCATGATCTCGATCGGGTGCCCGTCCGCGGCCGCCAGGTTGACCAGCCTTCCCTCCGCCAAGAGGTGAAGCCGCTTCCCGCCTCTCAGGGTGTAGGTCTGGACGTTGACCCGGGTGTCGTCCCGGCGAACGGAGAGCTCCTCGAGGGCCGGAAGGTCGATCTCCACGTTGAAGTGCCCGGCGTTTGCGAGGATCGCGCCGTCCTTCATCCGCTCGAGGTGCTCCCTACGGATGACCCGGATGTTTCCGGTGGCAGTGACGAAGAAATCGCCGATCGGGGCGGCCTCCTCCATGGACCGGACGTCGCGGCCGTCCATCAGGGCCTCCAGGGCCCGGTGAGGATCCGCCTCCACCACCGTGACCCGGGCTCCCAAGCCGGCGGCCCGTGTCGCGATTCCCCGGCCGCACCACCCGTAGCCTGCCACCACGAAGGATTTTCCCGCCAGCAGGCCGTTCGTCGTCCGCATCAGCCCGTCCATGACGGACTGTCCCGTGCCGTACCGGTTGTCNAAGAGGAATTTGCTGTAGGCATCGTTGACGGCGACCATCGGAAAGCGGAGGATTCCCTGCCTCTCCATCGCCTTCAGGCGCTTGATCCCGGTCGTCGTTTCCTCGCAGCCNCCNAGGATCCCTTCCGCGATTTCCGGCATCCTTTCGTGGACCAGTGCGACGAGATCGGCCCCGTCGTCGATCAGGATGTTCGGCCGGAGGGAAAGAACGGCCTCCAGGTTTTCGCGGTATTCGGAAGAACTCATGCCCCTTCGGCTGAAGACCGCTACTCCTTCCTCCACCAGGGCGGCGCAGACGTCGTCCTGGGTGGAAAGGGGGTTGCTCCCCGCAGCCGAAACGGATGCCCCGAGNTCCTTCAGCACTTTCAGGAGGCAGGCGGTCTTGGCCTCGAGGTGGAGACAGGTCCCGATCGACANGCCGGAAAACGGTCGGCTGGCCCGGTATTTCTCGTGAANCAGGCGAAGCACGGGCATGGAAGACCAGGCCCAGGCGATTTTCCGGTGTCCTTCGGCGGCGAGTTCAGGATGGGCGATTCGGCTTTCCGGCATGGTCGGTCACTCCTTTTGCGGTGGACTGTTCAATCGAACAGCTGGCGGATTTTGCCTTCAAACGGAGGAGCGATGACCCCCCGCTCGGTGATGATGGCGGTGATGAGCTTCGCGGGGGTCACGTCGAAGGCGGGGTTCCAGGCCTTGACGCCTTCAGGGGCGCACCGTTTCCCCTGGAAGAAGAAAATTTCCGAGGGCGGGCGTTCTTCGATGGGGATTTCCTCTCCCGTGGCGATCGAGGGATCCAGCGTGCTGGTCGGGGCCGCGACATAAAACGGGACCTGGCGGGAGGCAGCCAGGATCGCGAGGGAGCGCGTNCCGATCTTGTTGGCCGTGTCGCCGTTTGCAGCGATCCGGTCCGCACCGACAATGACCGCGTCGACGCCGAAGAACGACATGGCAGGCTCGGCCATGGAGTCGCAGATGACGGTGACGTCGAATCCCTCGGCGGCAAGTTCCCAGGCCGTCAACCGCGCACCCTGGAGAACCGGCCGGGTTTCGTCGGCGATCACGCGGACCGTCTTCCCGGCTTCGCGTGCCGCCCGGACGATGCCGAGCGCGGTACCGTACCCTCCTGTCGCCAGGGCACCCGCGTTGCAATGCGTCAGCACCGTGCAGGATTGGGGCAGGAGGACCTGCCCGTGGAGGCCGATGGCACGATTGACCCGGATGTCCTCCTGGTGGATCGCCACGGCCTCCTGCAGGAGGAAGTCCTCCAGGGAAGCACAGTCCCGGTTCCCGCCCTGGAAACGTTGAAGTGCGCTTTCCATCCGGTTCAATGCCCAGAAAAGGTTTACCGCGGTCGGCCTCGTTTTGGAAAGGCGGTCGATTGCCTCCCGCGCCCCTTCGATCCCGAGGGAGGAAGCCAGGGCGACCCCGTAGGCTGCTGCGATTCCGATCGCGGGGGCACCCCGGACTGCGAGGGTCTCGATGGCGAGCGCCACGTCTTCCGCAGTTCGGCATTCGAGAAAACGGACGGATTCAGGCAAGGCCCTCTGGTCCAGTAGGACCAGCTTCCCCTGCCGCCATTCGACGGGTTGTACGTTCATCTGCATCCTCCCTGATCGTAGCTTTCCGATTCCTCCACCCGGACGCCCAGGCGGCCGTCCGGGAAGACCAGGCGCAGGCGGTCGCCCGTTTCTACGGAACGGGCGGACACGACCGGACGCCCTTCCGGGGTTTCGCAGGAGATGTATCCGCGCGATAGGACGCGAACCGGCGAAAGAGCTTCCAGGGCGGACACCAGAGAGGCGAGGCGATGCGTTTCCAGGTCGATGCGGGACAGGATGGACCTCCCCAGGAATTCGCCTAAATTTTCCAGACCGGTTTCGGTTTCGGCGAGCCTGCGTTCCGCAACCGAGGCAAGGCGGTCCCGCAGCTTCTCCGCCAACCAGGCGCCCTCCTCGATCCGCCTTGATACCGCCGCGGCGGCATGGCGCCGGAGGGAAGCGAGGTCGGACGAGACGGCGCGCCTGTCGGGGAAGACCTTTTCGGCTGCAGCGGAGGGAGTCGGGGCCGCCGCGTCCGCGGCGAGGTCCGAAAACGTCTGGTCGATCTCGTGTCCCAGGCCCGTGACGACTGGAATCGGACAGGAACGGACCGCCCTGACGACCCGTTCGTCGTCGAACGCGTTGAGATCGTCACGGCTTCCACCGCCCCGAACAAGAAGCGCCACGTCGGCCTTCGGCAGCTTTCCCGCACGGGCAAAGGCTTTCAGGATTTGTGAGACGGCGTCTTCCCCCTGGACGTTGCAGGGAATGACCGTGATCGAGCAGGCGGGAAAGCGGCTGCGGGAGACGCGGAGGACGTCCCGGACGGCAGCTCCCGTCGGGGACGTCAAAACGAGCGCCGACTCCGGGTACCGCGGAAGGGGCCGTTTGTTTCGCGGGTCGAAGAGGCCTTCTTCCTGCAGCCTGCGGCGAAGTTCTTCCCTGGCCCGGGCCTGGGCCCCCTGGCCCGCGGGGAGCAGGCGGCGCGCGTAGAGTTGGTAGGCGCCACGGGCGAGGTAAACCGAAACGGATCCCTCCACCACGACGAGATCCCCGGTTCGAGGCCACTCGGGAAGCGACTCCGCATGGCTCCTGAACATGACGCAGGCAAGACGGGATTCCTTCCCCACGAGGGTGAAGTAGGCATGCCCTGTCTTATGGACCTTGAAGTCCAGGATTTCTCCCGTTACGGCGAGGTTCTCGAGGACGGGATCCGACTGGATGACGAGCTGTACCCTCTGGTTCAGCTCGTCAACGGTCAGGTTGGGGAGAGCCCTCGGCATCCTGGTGTGCGGTCCCGGATTCCAGCGCCCGGACGATCCTTCCGAGCACACCGTTGACGAAACGCCCGGAATCCTCGGTTCCAAAGGATTTGGCCAGCTCGACCGCCTCGGAGATCGCAACCGGCAGCGGGGAACAGCGGGCGATGATCCCTTCGTAGAGGGCCAGCCGGACGGCGGCCCGGTCCACGGCCACCATCCGCTCCGGGCGCCACCCCACGAGATTCCTGAGAATCAGAAGGTCGATTTCCCGCTCGTTTTCCACGACCCCGAAGGCAAGCCTGCGGGCGAAGTCGATGACGACCGCCTCCTCGTTTTCGAGGGGGAAAAGCTCGAACGCTTCCTGGATGTCCTGGTCACGCCTGAGGTCGATCGATGTCAGCAGTTGAAGTGCGATTTCCCTTGAACGGTGGCGCCGCTGCGGCATGAATTCCTTTTCCAAGCTCCGGTCACTCCTCGAAATTGTCCAGGAAGGACGCCAGGCGTTCGCGTCCGGCCGTCGTGAGAAAGAGCCAGGCGATACCGAAGGCCGCGAACCCGAAGAAGAGGACCCAGAAAAGTCCCGAAAGCCCCAGGTTGAAGACCGCTACCAGCGTTCCCACCGCGACTCCCCAGAAGGCGGGGGACCGGAGCAGGGGGTGCCGGTTGTTCCGCTCCGCGGCTTCCGGGCTTTCCGCCACGAGCGAAACCGCAACGTCCAGTCCAAGGGGTGCGAGCGTTTCGGCAATGGGTTTTCGTAGTGCCTCGGAATCGGGCTCACCCGTTTCGGAAGGGATGGCAACGTAGACGTTCAGGAGATCACGGTCGCCGAAAAGCTGGATGGAACGGCAGTTCGCCCCGTCCGGCAGGCACGGTTCGATTGCCGCCTTCAAGGCGGCTTCGTCGATCCAGAGCTTTCCCTGGGGTCCGGATTTCCAGAAAAGGATCATCGGCTGTCACTCCCTCGAAAAGGAAGGGTCGGTTCAGGGCCGACCCCGTGGTCAAACGCGGAACCGGTTCCGCTCAATGGGACTCGCCGGCAGGTTCCCGGTCCTCCTGTCCCTGCTCTCTCGCCCTGGGCTCGCCGAAGTCGATCCCCTGGATCGTCACGTTTACCTCCTTGACGGCGTAGCCCGTGTAGCGCTCGATATGGTCCTTCACGGACTCCTGGACGTCCCACGAAACGTCCGGGAGGCGGAGCCCGTATTTGACGATGATGTAGGTGTCGACCTGGACGACCGGCGGATTACCCTCCGATACCGATATCCGGACACCGGAACTTCCTTTCCTGCCGAGTCGGAGGTTGGCCACGATCCCGGCGCTTGCGGGCCGAACCCCCTCCACGCTGAGCAGCGCCTGCGTGGCAAGCGCCCCGATGACGTCCTCGGAAATTCGGATTTCTCCCTTCGGGGCAGGAACCTCCCGCTCCATTTCGGGGAGAGGATCCTGATCGATTCTCTCCAGGTTCTCCTCCATCGCGGGTCTCCTTTCCGGGGCCGGGCTCAGTCTTCCTTGCGCTCGAATGTTTCGGCGCACTTCGGACACTGCACCGGTTCCCCCTCTTCATACAGTTCCGGCTGGTAGTAGAACCGGTGACCGCACTTGGGGCACACGGCAGACTGGTAGACGGTCTCGAAATCCTCCTCGTCTTCCTCCTCCGGTTCTTCTTCCATCATCTCGCCTTCCAGTTCGTAAACGCTCTTTTCAAGCTCTTCCATGTCGTCTTCGAGGGATTCGCAGAATTCGTTGAGTTCCTGGACCATCTCCGCCTGCTCCCGGAGTTCGTCCCTGTTCGTTTCGACCTCTTCCGCCAGGGCGTCGAGGGCATCGACGATGGCCGCATAGATCCTGGCCTGGGTTTCGTCCTGGGGACGAAGTCCGTCCAGCAGGCCTTTCAAATACGCGATCCTCTCCTTGGATTCCACGACATCCACTCTCCTTTCGGGTTTACTTCTTCGCGCGTTCGATGTACTCCCCCGTGCGCGTGTCCACGATGATGACCTCGTCCTGCTCTATGAACATCGGGACGGTGACGACGGCTCCAGTCTCGAGGGTCGCCGGTTTCCCGGAACCCGTCACGGTGTCGCCCTTGAAGCCCGGGGCCGTGCTGACCACCTTCAGCTCGACGCTGTTGGGCAACTCGATCCCCATGATCCGTCCCTCGAACAATTCAAGGTTCACCTCCAGGTTTTCCTTCAGGTACTTCACGCTGTCCCCGAGAGTGTCTTTCGGGATGTAAACCTGGTCGTAGCTGGTCAAGTCCATGAAAACGTAGTTCTCGCCTTCCCGGTAGAGGTATTGGGCTGCGGTTTCGTCGAAAACGACCCTCTCGAAACGTTCACCGGACTTGAACGATTGCTCGATGATCGCACCGCTTTCCAGGTTCCGCATTTTGGTGCGGATGATCGCTCCGCCCCGTCCCATCTTGTGGTGCTGGCATTCCACGATCTGCCAGATGCCGTTTTCCCACTTGATCTTGATTCCCGGCCGGAAATCACTGGTGTCCACTACTTGAGCCATATGAATCCAATCCTCCCGAATTCTCGAATTCCGTGTGCAGGATTCCTGCCACCAAGCCTATGAAGTTTATCCCATCCAGTGCCGGTCTGACAAGAAAAACGGAAGGGGGCGGGTCCCGAGGGGGACGCCCCCTTCCAGCGGATCAAAGCCTGTTTCCGCGCTACCTGAGGGTGCCGACTTCGATGGCGCTCTCTGGGACGTCGAGCAGCTCGGGCACCAGGACGACGACAACCTGCGTCTTCTCGTTTTTCTTCGTCTTTGACTTGAAGAGCTCGCCGATCAGGGGGATGTCGGAAAGAACAGGGACCCGGTTGATCGTCGTGGACTTGTCGGTCCCGAAGAGGCCTCCCACCACGAAGGGTTCGCCGTTTCGGACCCGGACCGAGGTCTGGACTTCCCGCTTTGCGGTCTGGGGAACTCTTTCCCCCTGGCCCCCGGCGAGGTACTGCGTGATGGTCCCGGTGGAAACCTTGATTTCCAGGTTGATCACGTCATTGCGCCCGATGATTGGGGTGAACTCGAGGATCGGCCCCACTTCCTCGTCCGAGTAGGTCGGATTTCCGGCATCGTCGCGGGCGGAGATGTACTTCACGTTTTCCGTGATCTTGATCGTCGCCTTCTTGCCCTCGGTGGTGATGACCGAAGGGCTGGCCAGGACGTGACCCTTGACGTCCCCCTGGGTCCAAGTGGCAATTTGTGCGTCGATCGCCTTCAGCGTGCTGCGGGCCAGGCCGCTCAGGTCCGTGGCGAAGGGCGTCGGGGAGGTGACCCCCGAGGGGATCTGGTTCGGGTAGTTTGCGTCCGCGTATCCCCCGGAGAAGCTGCCCTTGCTGTAGCTCAGCCACCAGTTGTTGTAAATCGCGTCGAGCATGGCCTCGAATTCCCTGGATGCCGTGTCCTTCAGCTCGATGATGCGGGCGTTGATCATGATCTGCCGCCCGGGGTGGTCGACCCGCTCCAGGATCTTCCGGACCTCTTCCTGCTGCGCGGCCGTTCCCGTCACGTACAGGGTCCTCATGCGCTCGTCCACCACGATCTTGTTCACGCCGGCCAGGTTCTGGAGGATCCCCGGGATCTGTTTCGGATCCGCGTAAGCGATGTGATAGGTCTGGGTCTTTTCCATCCCCGTGGTCTTCGCGAGCGATTCGGGTTTGCCGACGATCATCGTGCGGCCCATCATGGTGTACGACAGCTCGTGCATCCGCATGAGGTAAGAGAAGGCTTCCCGAAGCGGAACGTCCTTGAGGCTCAAGGTCACGTTCGTGTCGGGTACCGAGGAATCAACGACGAGGTTGAGGTTCATCATGTTGCCCAGCATGCGGAAGATGTCCTTGATGTTGACGTCACGCAGTTCCAGGGTCACTTTCGTGTCCTTTGCCAGCGGGTCCGCCTGCACCGGTTTCAAGGCCGGCTTCGGCAGCGGCGCGGGGGCCTGGGCTTCCGCTTCCGCCTCGAACGTCAGCAGGTACCGGCTTGCGGGGGCGACACCTTCGGAAGCCTTCAGCTTCATCGGCTTGTTCGTGAGGAAGGAAACGAAGACGTCCCCGCTGACGGCCCTGATCTCCACGGACTTCATCAAGGGATAGATGACCCCGATCGTCTGGTTCGGGGACAGGGCCGAGGTTCCAGCGAAGCGGAAGTCGATGTGGTTCGCGGCGGATTTGACCAGCTCCGGCAGCGGGAGGTTGCGGCCGGTGACCTCGGCCTGGATTCGGGTCGAGCCGGACTGCCGCACCGAAACCGATTCGATCAGCGGGGCCTTCTCGGCTTCCGG
>Ga0067045_1002970_pt1 | contig 34725 bp, 35 predicted proteins | sample TerdegcTABiofilm_FD_59184 | JGI IMG/M metagenome (GOLD analysis project Ga0067045, IMG submission 59184) | Combined Assembly of (Gp0054472, Gp0054536) Wastewater bioreactor microbial communities from Singapore -Terephthalate degrading...
ATGCCCTCCGGCTACCAGGTCGAGGTAAGCGGAAAAGTAGTATACAATCTGAGGTACAAGGCGCCCCCAGTTTATTGAGTTGGCTGAAGAAAGCCGGTATTTTTCTCTGTTTAACTCCTGATTAAACCTGCTGTCACCGAAGATATCTTTTACTCCGCTCTGGGCATCGTCGAAATTGCCCCGGACGGCCACCACATCCACATTATTCCCATCCTGAGTGACCATCTGCAGTTGCTGAACAGCGCTGACACCCTGTTCAGGATAAAAAACGATGATTCTTGTGCCCGGCACATCTTTAAAACCTTCTAAAGCGGCTTTACCAGTATCACCCGAGGTAGCTACCAGGATCACAATAATCGAATAGTCCCCCGTTTTAGCCGCCGCCCTGGTTAACAAATGGGGTAAGATCTGCAGGGCCATATCCTTAAAAGCACAAGTCGGGCCGTGCCATAATTCTAAAACATAGAGCAAGTCGTTTAGTTTATGCAGTGGTGCAATTGCAGGCGAGTCAAACTTTTTTAAGTTATAAGCAAGCGAGACACACTCATCAATTTCTTCTTCGCTATAGTCGGTAAGATACTCCTTTAATATGGCGAAGGCCCGTTCCTGGTAGCTCAAACCAGTCAGTTCATTTAATCGGTCCTCAGAAAGACGCACTATTTCATTGGGTACGAACAACCCCCCATCGGGTGATATACCCATCTTGATTGCTTCTGCTGATAAAACCTGCCTAAACTGACCCCTGGTGCTTTCGTACAGCATAACAAGCCCCTCCCCGAAGTACTATTTGCACAATTTATAAAGAGATTGTAACTCAAATGGTTTCCCCTGGCAAGAATAGGACGTTAACATGTTACTTTTACCACGAGTTTGGGCAAAATTATAATAAAAAGGACAGAGAGAGGTGCTATATACATGGTTTACAAGATAAAAGAACCCAAGAAAGATACCAGAAGCGCTTTGGGGCGCCGGGTCGACGTACTGGTTGGACTGTTCTTAATCTGGCTGGTGAGCTTTATGCTGCTCGCCAACCTTACTGGAAAATTAATTACAGCTCTTGTATCCTCCATTCCGCTTCTTGCAGCTGAAGCACTGGTACTTCAAAAATTTTTGAACATAAGGGAGCGCAGGAGACAGCTTCAGCGCAGGCTTTGGCTGGCAGGCCAAAAGCTGATGGAGGACATATCAAAAATGGACCCTCAAAAAGAGTTCAAAAATTATGTGCGGGATATAATAGCCGGTCTGCCCGGCTTCCAGGGGGTAAAGCTGAAACCGGCAAAAGAAAAAGGTACTGCCGGAGAAGAACGGGGAATAGATATAAGAGGATTTTACAAAGGTGTACCTGTAGCTATCCAGTGCAGGCGTCCGGAAGGAGACAAAAAAATCACCCCTTCAGATATCCGGGCGTTTGCTGGTGCCATGCAGGTAAAGGGATATAAGAACGGCCTGTTTATAACTTCTGGTGAGTTCGGCCTGGGTACAGCGCGGGTGGTAGCCGAGCTATCCCGCAAAGGAATCAACATTAAGCCGGTGAACCGCTACGGCCTGATGGAGCTGGCCAGGCGGGCCAATTCCGGGGCATTCCAGAATGGAGAGCCCAATTCCGGTGGTTCTTCCCCGGCTGCCAGGGAGAGGCTGAGTGCAGCTGTCACGATACTCCGGGATTCTATTTTTAGTTCCAGAGAGAAAGCAAAAAGCTACTTTTTGTTTGGGCTTTTACTTTACGGAGGTTATCTCCTGCTGCGGAACACAACCTACTTGAGCATGGTTTACCTGTTTTTTGCGACTCTGAACGTGCTGATGGGCGCTGCCTGCCTTTACCTGGGCAGGGGAGTGGAAGAAAGAGATCCCCTCAAGGGACTGGGGCCGGACGAATAAGTAAGTATTCCTTAATTTAATTTCCTCACCATGCTGGCGGCGTCTTTTCATCGACCACAGCAAATGTGTAACCCCTGGCCTGTAAGAATTCAATTATTTTCGGTAGGGCAGTAACATCGCTTTCGCGGGTACGGATGTAATTTTGTACCGCAGGCCCGGGCACACCCTGCACGGGATTAATTTCGGTCCCGTCATGCATAAGGATAATCGGCGTCCTGTTCATTTTTTCCACATTAATAACCCCGTTTACGACATTACTGTAAATCTGCTCGGCTGTAGCCCCCTTGGGGTCGGAATCAGCGCTGGTGACGTTCCAGCTTAACGACCTGTATCCATGCTTGTCCAGGAGATTATAATAATTTTTGCTTAATTTCGAGGGGCCGCCAGGAGCGCGGAATATTTTGACATTGTTTCCTGTCAGCGTGGCGATAACCTGGTTGCATTGCTGCAGGTCATCCAGGAAGGCCCCGGGGCTGGCATAAATCTTTTTATAATCATGGCTAAAAGTATGATTTACCACACCATGTCCCTCATTTATGATTCTTTTAAAAACATCTGGGTTTCTTTCGATATTGTTGCCGATCACTGCAAAACTTGCACGGATGCCGTATTTCTTTAAAATATCCAGAATTATTCCCGTATAATGGGAGTTGGGGCCGTCATCAAAAGTAAGGTACACGTATCTGGCCGGTTTATCTTCAGGCCGTGATCCGGTGCTGGTACTACCCAGAACAGATGCCTGCGCCGCCGCTTCAACCGGGTCTGTTTCCCCCCGGGGGACACTTGTGGTAACATCCGGATATCCGGCGCAGTTTGCGAGGAGAATAATTCCAATCAGGACTGGTATGGCGCATTTGTAGAGCATAAAGCATGCTGTCCTTTCCCCAGTGTAAAATAGTACATTATTTAGCATACATCAAGGCAAAGTTTTTAGCAATTAGTCAGTTTGCATAAAAAGAGTTGAAATGACATGTTTTGCAGGGCTTGTTTTTACGGGTAGAGGCTATTATTATATTATAAAGTGCGGCAGCAGGGGAGTTAAAACATGGTAAAAGACTACCGCAAATGGTTTTTGGGGCGGGTGAAGAAAGCAATTACCGATTTCGGCATGATTACAGAAGGTGACAGGATAGCTGTGGGAATGTCCGGGGGAAAGGACAGCACTTCGCTATTACACGCGCTATACCTGGTTAGCCGCACAGCACCGGTAAAATTCCATCTGGAAGCTATCTTCATCGATATGGGCTGGCCCATTGATGTGACAGTATTAAAAGAATTCTGCCTCTCCCGGAATGTCGCTTTCCATGTGGTAAAAACTGAAATAGCGGCTATTGTCTTTGGTAATGGAAAAACAGAGAATCCCTGTGCCCTCTGCGCTCACCTGCGCCGCGGCGCTTTCCACAGCAAAGCACTGGAACTTGGCTGTAACAGGGTTGCTCTTGGACATCACCTGGATGATGTTATTGAAACTTTTTTTATGAGCCTTTTTTATACCGGCCAGATGCGCACCTTTTCTCCCAAAACATTTCTTGACCGCAGCGGGCTTACGATGATCAGGCCGCTGGTTTATCTCCCTTCTGAGAAATTGCGCACCTGGGTAGAGATGGAAAAACTGCCGTCGATATCAAACCCTTGTCCGGCCAGCGGCCGCACTAAAAGGCAAGAAGCCAGGGAACTGGTGGCGGAACTAACCGGGCGTTATCCCGACTTGAAAGCCCGCTTCCTGACTGCTTTGCAGACTTTTGACCGGCGTAATCTCTGGCCGGAGATCAATTCAAATTCAATTACTGGCAAAAGCAAGTAAAAAATATTAAAAATGGGGTGGGATAATGAAAAAATATGAAGAAAAAATTAATGCCCTGGTCGATCTCATAATAGGATCTTCACGAACCTTTGCCTTAACCGGGGCTGGAATCAGCACGGAAAGCGGTATTCCGGACTTCCGCAGCAAAGGTACCGGCCTCTGGTATAAATTCGACCCGATGAAAGTTGCCACCGCTTCCGCGCTTCACCGCGATCCGGCGGCTTTCTACCAGAATAATGTAAAACGGTGGCTTGCCTTCTCAAGCGCCGAGCCTAATGCAGCTCACTACGCCCTGGCCCGCCTTGAAAGAGAAGGTTACCTGGTTGGGGTAATCACTCAGAATATTGACGGGTTACACCGCAAGGCGGGTTCTCAAAGAGTATGGGAGGTACACGGCCATCTGCGCACCTGCCACTGCTTAGACTGTAAAACAAGATATCCTTTTGAATACCTGGTCAGCCAGTTTGAATCCGGAACAAACCCGCCCCGCTGCGAAAAATGCAGGGGTGTGTTGCGCCCCGATGTTGTTCTTTTTGAAGACCCAATGGGTGATGACTACTACCATGCCATCAGAGTTCTTCCAGGATGCCGACTCATGATCGTTGTCGGGAGCAGCCTCCAGGTCTACCCGGTAGCTTCACTGCCGGAATATGCCAGGCAGTTGGTAATCATCAATAAAGAGGAAACTCCTTGGGATGACCGGGCAACCCTCGTCATTAACGAAAAATCCGGGCAAGTATTTACCGACGTCCTGGCGGTGCTGCAGCAAAAGCTGGAATCAAACAAGACCGTATAACCTTATAAATTGTTAATGAGATAGCCCCCGATAATCATTACCAGGCTATCTTTTTTATATTTATCAGCAGGAATTATTGCTTTACTAATGTAATATTGTAATCATTCAATAACTGTTTAATAATCAAATTTTGTAACAACCCAGGGGGCAGAAGTCTGGAGCCAGGACGCTAGAGTGGTTCGTGACTTAATAACAGTATTTTTCTGCCACTGGAAACTGCATCTTTAGGAAGGATTTCAATATCCATGGACAAGTTGAATCAATACATCATGTTTACGCTTGATGAACAAAGGTTTGCGCTGTACCTTTCTGTTGTTGAAAGAATTATTCGTGCAGTTGAAGTGACACCCTTACCGCAAGCGCCGGAAGTTATTCACGGAGTGATTAACGTACAGGGCAGGATTATTCCAGTCGCCGATATCCGCAAGCGGTTCAAACTGCCCTGCCGGGAAATAGATTTAAACGACCGGTTTATCATTGCGCGCACATCCAGGCGAACTATAGTGCTGGTGGCAGATGCAGTTGATGGAATAGTTGAGAGACTGGAACAAGAAATAATCGCTGCGGAGGAGATTTTGTCCGGGATGAGTTATGTTGAAGGCGCAATAAGACTTGCAGACGGCATAATGCTGATTCTCGATCTTGACAGGCTTCTTTCCCTGGAGGAAGAGCAATCTATGGACAATGCAGTGAAGGAAAAAAAGAAGGAACTGCAATGAAAGCCGGTGTTTCTGATGCAGTCCTTTCCCGGCTAAGTGAAGTCATTGCCTCCCAAATGGGCCTGAACTTCCCCAAAGAGCGCTGGCGTGACCTCGAACGGGGAATGGGTTTTGCCGCCGTCGATTTTGGGTTTAAAGATACCGAATCATGTATCCGGTGGTTGATATCCTCACCATTAAGCAAGAGCCAGATTGAGATCCTGGCAAGCCACCTGACCATCGGGGAGACCTATTTCTTCCGGGATAAAAGGGTTTTTGAAATTCTTGAGGAGCACATTTTTCCGGAATTGATTTGCTCACGTAAGGAAACCGGAAAACAGCTGCGAATCTGGAGCGCGGCTTGCAGCACAGGTGAAGAACCTTACTCCATCGCAATTTTGCTCAGTGAAATGATTTACAATTTAAGTGATTGGCGCGTTACCATCCTGGGTACAGATATTAACCCCCGTTTTCTAAAGAAGGCATCGGAGGGTGTGTACAGCGAATGGTCGTTCCGTGATATCCCGCTGTGGGTCAAGGAAAAATATTTTAAGAGGTCAAAGGAAGGCGGGTTAGAGATCCTCCCCCACATTAAAAATATGGTGCGGTTTTCTTATCTCAATTTAGCGGAAGATACTTACCCGTCGCTTTTAAATAATACAAATGCGATGGATGTGATCTTCTGCCGCAATGTGCTTATGTATTTTTCACCGGAACATAAGGAGAAAGTTGTTCAACGTCTTTTTCACTCACTCGCGGCAGGCGGGTGGCTGGTCGTCAGCCCCGGCGAAACCTCACAGGTTCTCTCTTCACAATTTACCATGGTCAATTTTGCCGGCGCGATTCTGTACCAGAAAGCTCATTCCTCTGTTGATCATGCTACCTGTTTCCAGCCCGGGCTTTACCAGACCTTACAAAATGACCGGTGCAAAGAAAGCGCTGCTCATACTCTCTTTCCGGACCCGGAAAAACAGCAGTTACGAGAACCCCGTTGCACATTATATGACGAGGCCGTAGTTTTGTATGAACAAGGCCGCTATGATGAGGCGGTGGAAAAAATCGGGCTTTATTTAAAAAATAGCGCGGAGGAAAGCGGCGAACCGCATTCTGAAGGCAAGGCGATGGCTCTTTTGGCACGGGCCTGCGCCAATCAAGGTAAACTTGCCGAGGCCCAAAAGTGGTGTGAAAAAGCGATTATTGCTGATAAACTTACCCCGGGCCTGCATTATCTTCTTGCAACTATCCTGCAAGAACAAGATCGGGCTGGAGAAGCTGTGGTTTCGCTAAAACGCGCGCTATACCTCGATCAGAATTATGTGCTTGCCCATTTTGCACTGGGAAATCTTGCCCGGCAGCAGGGAAACTTGAAAGAATCAGCGAAACACTTTGATAACGCTCTTAGAATCTTACGTGGTTATGATCCTAAAGATGTTTTGCCGGAATCGGAGGGCATCACCGCCGGCAGACTTTCGGAAATTATTGCATCCCTCATTAAAAATTAATAAGGAAAACATTGACACAAAGAAAGAGAGGCGGTGCGAGTGCTTTACAATAGTAATCAGTTAGCCAGGGAGCGATCTTCTAAAGTTGCCTGGAGTGAAGTCTATCGCCGCCTGGAAAACGCGCGGGCTGCCATTGAGAGAGGGTTTGCTCCTGCTGCTGAAGAGAGGAAGAAGATCCTCAAAGCCAGGGCGAAACTCCTTGCTCAAGAATCTGGGATCAGAAAAACGCCCGAAGAGCATCTCAAGGTTGTATTGTTCCTATTGGCTGGTGAAAAATATGCGATTGAATCGGCCTACGTCCGCGAGGTCTGTCCGTTGAAGGAGCTCACGCCGCTACCCTGCACACCACCATTCGTCCAGGGTATTATCAATATCCGGGGGCAGGTTTTGTCAGTCATTGATTTTAAGTATTTTTTTGACCTTCCGGGAGGAGGGGCTCTTACCGATCCCAACAAGGTCATTATAGTCAATGCAGATGAAATGGAGTTCGCCATCCTTGCAGATGCTATTCTTGGCGTGCAGACCATCCCGCAAAGCGAAATTCAACCTTCGATACCTACTTTGACAGGCATCCGCGCGGAATACTTGAAAGGCGTGACAAGTGAACGGCTTGCCGTTCTGAATATGGCCAAAATCCTGTTCGACGAACGGATTGTAATAAACGAAGTGGTGTAGGCATAGACCAGTTAAACAGTATATATCCAGCAAACCAGGCGGAGACACGGTATTGTCGTCAGCGAACGGCTCGCGCTGCGACGACTGTAGCGTCCGGCGAAGCTAGGATGCAAAACTGGGGGAGCAGTCACGGACGTCCGTGCCAGCCTTGGATAGTTATACCAAACATCTTCAATGGAGGAAGCACAATGAATTTTAGAAATATGAAAATCGGCTTGCGGCTGGGGGTGGGTTTCGGCCTGATCCTGCTCTTGCTGGCAATTATAACACTGGTCGGGAATAGCAGCATGAGGAAGATTCAAGACGACATGAACCACATCTTAAACGTCAATTATGCCTGTATAGAATTGGCTTACGATATGCTGGACTCAATGGCTGCCATCTCACGTGAAACACGTGACATTTTGCTGCTGGATGATAACACCGCCAGACTGGAATGCAAGAAGAAAATTGAAGCCGCCAGGACGAAATATAACAAGGACTTTGCAAAACTCAAGGAATTGGACAACACCGCAGAAGGCAAGGCACACTGCTCGCAAAAGTCGAGGAGACTATCGAAACCGCCAAGCCGTCAAACAACAAAGTTATCGAACTGGGGTTGAATAACAAGACTGCTCAAGCAATTCCTGTAATTACTAAAGAAGCCATGCCAGGGATGGCTGCGATTGAGGATTCACTGAAAGAGGTTGTTCAATACCAGAAAGAGCGCAGCACAATACGTTTAAACCAGGCAGAGCAAGTATACGCCAACACCCGCATGCTCATGTTTCTAATCGGCGGTATAGCGATAGGGCTGGGGGTAATTATCACTTTCTTGATTACACGCAGTATTACGCATCCCTTGAAAATATCAGTGGGTGTGGCTGAACAGATTGCGCGCCGCGATTTGAGAGTCAACATGCTTGCCGGCAATAACCGGGATGAGATAGGTGTCCTGATGCAGGCATTTCACAGTATGGCGGAGAATTTGCGGGAGGAGACCCGGCAGATTATGGAGGGAGTAAGCGTCCTAGCTTCTGCCGCCAGTGAAATATCCGCCTCAACCGCTCAGCTTGCTTCCAGTGCAACAGAATCAGCTTCAGCAGTAAGCGAGACAACGGCAACCATAGAAGAGGTCAGGCAGACAGTCCAGGTTTCCAACCAGAAAGCAAAATATGTTACAGAGATTGCTCAAAAGACAGAGCTGGCTTCCCAAACAGGTCAGAAATCAGTGGATGAAACAATTGAAAGGATGAACCTGATTCAAGAACAGATGGAATCCATCGCTGAAAGTATCGTACGGCTCAGCGAGCAAAACCAGGCCATAGGGGAGCTTATTTCCACAGTGGACGATGTAGCGGAGCAATCAAACCTCCTGGCAGTCAATGCCTCCATTGAAGCAGCGAAAGCAGGGGAACACGGGCAGGGGTTTGCCGTAGTGGCACAGGAAATCAAAAGCCTGGCGGAACAGTCGAAGCAAGCGACAGCACAGGTACGGAAAATCTTAAACGATATCCAAAAAGCTACCAGCGCCGCAGTAATGGCAACAGAACAGGGAAGTAAAGCGGTGGAGGCCGGGGTAAAACAATCCGCTGAAACAGGCGAGTCAATCCGGATGATGGCGAAAACAATTGCGGAAGCAACGCAAGCATTGACTCAGATCGCGGTATCCGCTCAACAACAACTGGCCGGAATCGATCAGGTGGCTTTGGCAATGAGCAATATTGAACAAGCAAGTAAACTTAACGTTGATAGCGCTAAACAACTTGAGGTCTCAGCGTTAAGATTAAACGAACTGGGGCAGGGACTGAAGGAGCTGGTAGAACAATATAAGGTTTAAGGAATCGAGGGAGCAAACATGCCCGGACAAGAAAAAAGCCAGAGAGAAACCGATTTGCTCAAAAGACTTCAGTCAATGTTCAGAATAGAAGCGGAAGAACGTCTAAGAGCCATGTCTTCCGGAATGCTTGAGCTGGAGAAAACACCGGCTGCCGATAAGCAGACGGAAATCATAGAAACTATTTTCCGGGAAGCACACAGTTTGAAAGGCGCAGCCCGGGCGGTCAACATGATAGACATTGAAGCAATCTGCCAGTCTCTTGAAACTGTCCTGGCCGGCTTGAAACGCAAGAAAATAAAACTTTCACCAGCACTCTTTGATACCCTCCACCACGCGGCCGATACGATAAGTAAACTCCTCTTTTTTCCTGAAGGCAGTCAGACCCCGGTCACGGAACTTATGCAACAACTTGCCAGCCTGGAAGCTGCCGGTCAGTCAAGTGATTCTCCGGCTGAGCAATACACGCTCCCAGCACCGGAAAATATACCGCCGGACCTCCCAGGAGGCCAGAGCACCGGAACGACCGTGCCTGCTGTCGGCGCCAGTGACCATAATGCCCAACTCTTTGGAGACAAGCCGGCTGTTTCAGAAACAGTAAGAATCTCAACAGCAAAGCTTGATTCACTTTTGCTGCAAGCCGAAGAAATACTTTCCATAAAACTGGCGGCGGGCCAACATGCCGCCGACCTGCGAAATATAAAAAACATGCTTGACTTGTGGGATAAGGAATGGGCAAAGATTCTTCCAGGGCTCCAGACAGGTAAAACCAGTTTTCAATCCGCTAAAATACTTGAGTTCCTCGACTGGAATTATATAAACTTTAAATTACTTGAAAACAAGGTAAAAACGCTGGCAAAATCGGTAGAGCATTATCACCGCATACTCGGCGGAATTGCAGACAACCTTCTTAAAGATATGAAAAAAGTGTTAATGCTTCCTTTTTCATCACTTCTCGAAACCTTCCCCAAAATGGTCCGCGACCTGTCCAGGGCTCAAGGCAAGGAAATAGAGCTGGTTATGCATGGAAGTGACGTTGAAATAGACAGGCGTATCCTGGAAGAAATGAAAGACCCTTTAATCCACTTGTTGCGCAACAGTATCGACCACGGCATTGAGAAACCCGAAGAACGGGAACAAAACAAAAAACCGAGGCGGGGAACGGTAACAATCGCTATTTCGCAGATAAACGCCCAAAAAGTAGAAATTGCCGTTTCAGATGACGGAGCTGGAATAAACCTGGACAAAGTGAAAGAATCAGCCGTAAAACGTGGATTCTTGTCTGAAAAAGAAAGAGAAGGGCTTAGCGTACAAGAAGCGCTGGCGCTTATTTTTCAATCAGAGGTTTCCACCAGCCCCATTATTACGGATATTTCAGGCAGGGGACTTGGTCTTGCCATAGTGCGGGAAAAAGTGGAAAAATTAGGCGGGCTTATCTCTGTAGAGACTCAACCTCAAGCCGGTTCATCCTTCCGCATCCAGATTCCAATAACACTGGCTACATTCAGGGGAATTATCGTCAGAGCTTCCGAACAATTGTTTGTCATACCTACAATAAATGTAGAAAGGGTTATGAGAATTAAGCAGGATGAGATTAAGACTGTTCAAAATAAGGAAACTATTTCCTTGAACGGCCGCACAGTTTCCTTTGTGATGCTTGCTGACGTGTTGGAACTTCCAAGGCAGGAAAAGAAAAAAACCGGCTCTAGGTTTATCCAAGTGCTGGTTTTCGGTACTTCTGGAAAACAGGTTGTCTTCGGTGTGGATGAAATTCTGAACGAGCAGGAAGTGCTGGTCAAAAGCCTCGGTAAACAACTAGCCCGGGTACGGAATATTGCCGGCGCCACCATCCTTGGATCTGGCAAGGTAATTCCTATCTTAAATGTACCGGATTTGCTGAAATCGGCAGCAAAAGTTCGTATTCCCCCTGCCGGAGAAGCCGTTGCGGCAAGGGAAGTTTCTGAGACAAGAAAATCTATTTTGGTTGTGGAAGATTCAATTACTTCAAGAATGCTGCTGAAGAACATTCTGGAATCGGCTGGATATCATGTCAAAACCGCTGTTGACGGTGTTGAAGCGTTGACAGCACTCAAAATGGAAGACTATGATCTAGTTGTGACAGATATTGAAATGCCGAGAATGAACGGGTTTGATCTCACAGCCAGGATCCGCGCTGATAAGAAACTTTCTCAAATGCCTGTCATACTTGTCACGGGGCTCGGTTCCCGGGAAGACCGGGAGCGGGGCATTGACGCGGGTGCGGATGCTTACATATTAAAGAGCAGCTTTGACCATAGCAATCTGTTGGAAACCATAAAAAGACTGATATAGCCAGTATGGGTGTAACAAATGATCAAAGTACTCATAGCTGAAAATTCACCAGTTCTGCAAGTAATTCTGAATCATATTTTCAGTTCTGAGCCGGAAATACATGTGATCGGGATTGTAAATAATGGAGCAGAGGCACTTCAGTTTATAGAGCGTAAAAAACCAGATATTATCACGATAGATATTCATTTGCCCAAAATGAACGGCTTTGAGGCAACTCGCAGGATCATGGAAAAATATCCTGTACCTGTTATTATTTTGACCTCAAGTTATGAGCTCCAGGATGCTAATATTACTTTCCTCGCTCTGGAAGCGGGAGCGGTTGCTGTTGTAGAAAAACCGGAAGGTATTGGCTTTCCTGGATTTGATGATATGGCAAAAAGGCTTATCCAAACGATAAAGCTGATGTCTGAAGTGAAGGTGGTGAAACGACGGGCAAAACTGCTGCGGGTAGAAGCTGCTGCAACCAGTCCTGAGTTAAAATTTAAGCAAATACCAACGGCGGTTAAATGTGTTGCCATTGGCGCATCTACAGGCGGCCCGCCCGCGCTTCAAACAATTCTTACGGGGCTTTCGAAAGACTTCCCTGTTCCTGTGTTAATTGTTCAGCACATTGCGGCAGGCTTTCTGCAAGGCCTGGTGGAGTGGCTGGGACAGGCTTCCGCTTTGCCGGTTCGCATAGCGTCTAAAGGAGAGCTGCTTCTCCCCGGACATGTTTATTTTGCTCCAGACGGCCTTCACATGGGAGTAGAAAGCAGCGGCCGGGTAGTGCTTTGCAAGGAACAGCCGGAGAACAGCCTGCGCCCCTCAGTTTCTTATCTCTTCCGCTCTGTCGCGAAAGCTTTTGGCCCGCACGCAGTTGGAGTGCTGCTCACGGGCATGGGGAGTGACGGAGCCAGAGAACTAAAACTGATGAAAGAAAAAGGTGCCGTTACCATTGTGCAAGATCAAGAAAGTTCTGTTGTTTATGGTATGCCTGCTGAAGCGATAAAACTTGGCGCAGCAGTATATGTGCTGTCCCCCGGCCGGATTCCGGAAGCCCTGGACAGGCTGGTAAGAGGAAGTAAATAGAACAGTAAGCGTTTATTTTACGCGAATGTGGAAATTCAAGCGGCGGCGATGCCGTGCCACAGCAGCGTTTTTACCGGATATACACGGATAAAATAATTTATAAACGGGGGAAGAGCCATGAGCGGTGGTGTGGATATTTTAATTGTCGAAGACAGCTTGACACAGGCTGAACAGCTGAGATATATTCTTGAACAGCACGGCTATCATGTTTCAGTTGCTTATAATGGGAGGGAAGCCCTTGCTCACATCAAAATGCAAAAGCCGGAAATTGTTATCAGCGATGTGATTATGCCGGAGATGGACGGCTATGAGCTATGCCGGCAAATTAAGATCGATGAGAACCTCAAAGATATCCCGGTGATCCTTCTAACATCGCTTTCCGACCCCATTGATGTGATTAACGGGCTTAAGTGTGGAACAGATAACTTTATTATAAAGCCTTATAATGAGCATTTTCTAATTTCCCGTATCCGCCACATTCTTGTTAACAAGGAGCTGCGGAAAAACGGGAGTGCAGAAATGGGAATAGAAGTTTTTTTTGCTGGGCAGAAGCATTTCCTTACCTCGGAACGCATTCAGATTATTGACCTGCTTCTTTCCACGTTTGAAAATGCGGTCCAAAAGAACATTGAGCTTGAACAATCAAATAAAGAATTAAAAAAAGCGTTAGAAACCATTAAAGTCCTCGAGGCAAATTACCGGATGCTCCTGGAAAGGAACGCTGATGCCATGGTTGTTGTAGATCAGGATGGAGTCATCCGCTATCTTAACCCGGCTGCGGAAGCCCTGTTAGGGCACAACAAAGAAGAACTCCTGGGCGAGTTGTTTGGTTTTTCCCTGGCTGCTGGTGAAACAAAGGAGGTCAATATTCCCTGCGGGGAAGGGGATGTGCTTATTGCAGAAATGCGCGTGGCAGAAACAAATTGGGAAGGTGGGCCTGCCTATCTTGCAACGTTGCGGGATGTTACGGAAAATGTGCATTTAAGAGAGAAGCTGCGCAGCCTGTCCCTTACTGATGAGCTTACTGGTCTCTACAACAGGCGTGGATTTTTAACCCTGGCCCAGCAGCAATTATTAATAGCCAACCGTAAGAAAGGGAAAATACTAATGTTTTATGGCGACGTGGACGACTTGAAATGGATTAATGATACTCTGGGCCACCGTGTAGGTGACCTGGCTCTAATTGAAACAGCCAATATTTTAAAAAATACTTTTCGCGAGTCCGACATAATTGCCCGCATCGGTGGAGATGAGTTTGCGGTGCTGGTGCTCGAAGCGTCTAATGAAAGCGCCGAGGCCATGATTACACGTTTACAGGAAAAACTGAAGGCTCGCAACGCAAAAGAAAACCGCTACAAGCTGTCGATAAGTATCGGTATAGCAAACTACGATCCTGAACTTAACTGCACTATTGATGAGATGCTGGCTCAGGCGGATAGGGTGATGTATGAGCAGAAACGGGATAAAAGACTATGACCTGGGGTGAAACGTTATGAGTCAGAAGATAATTGAAATTAAAAATCTTACTTTGATCAAAGGAAAACAAAAGATTTTGGATATTGAGTCCTTTTCTCTTGAACAAGGTGAAACTGTCGCCTTGATCGGCACTAACGGGGCAGGTAAGAGCACCTTGTTGCAAGTATTGATGCTCCTGCAGCGCCCTACCACCGGGGAATTTTTTTTTAAAGGCAAGAAGGTTGACTGGAAAGAATCTATCATTTACCGCCGCCGTATGGCTATGGTATTCCAGGAAGCCTTGCTGCTGGATACTACAGTTTACCATAATATAGCCTCCGGCCTTCTGATCAGGGGCCTCGCAAAAAACCAAGTGCAGAAACGAGTTGAAAAATGGCAAAAAAGGCTGGGTATTGAACATTTATCAAACCGTTCGGTACGTTATCTTTCCGGGGGAGAATCCCAGCGGGTAAGCCTGGCCAGGGCGCTGGCGCTGGAACCGGAAGTCCTTCTTCTTGACGAACCCTTTGCGGCCCTGGATGCACCCACGCGCAATGCGCTTATTGCTGATTTAGCCGGTGTTTTACAAGATACTTGCATCAGCAGTGTTTTTGTAACTCATAATTACAACGAGATACCGGTTCTGGCCGGGAAAGTCATAGCGCTGGACAGGGGCAGGATAGTCCAGACAGCTACACCCCAGGAGATGCTGGCCCATCCAGCCAATCTGACCGTAGCTTCACTGGTGGGAGTGGATAACATGCTTTCAGTGCAATACCATGTGCAGTAACACCTAAAATTTCTTTTTTTCCGGCAAAAATATTATACTGATTGCTCTTCCCGCCACCCCAAGCCTTACCCCGAATCCCCCTTTCTGAATAGAACCGCTGTGGCTGGCAACATACCAATATTCACCTTCTTTAATTGACACAAAACCGGGTAAAATAAAATAAAATTATTAATAGGTTAAATTTAAAAAAGTAAGGGAGGAAACCCGCCACGATTCCTTTAAAGGACAATATCCCTTCTCGGAGTTTCCCGATTGTTAACGTGACGTTGATCATTCTCAACCTGATAATTTTCGGCCACGAAGTTTCTCTAGGAAGACATCTGGATAATTATATTTTTGCTCACTCAGTCATTCCAGCCCAGCTTATAGCAGTCGGCTTTACCGCAGATCAGTTGCTGCGGCTTACAACAGCTATGTTCTTACACGGAGGATGGTTTCATGTATTAAGCAACATGCTCTATCTATGGATTTTCGGGGACAACGTCGAAGACCATATGGGTCACTTTAAATATCTGGTATTTTATCTTTTAACTGGTTACATTGCTACCATTGCTCACGTCTTGTGCTATCCTCTGTCAAAATCACCTTTATTGGGAGCCAGCGGTGCAATTGCAGGAGTCCTGGGCGCCTACCTGATTTTATTTCCAAGAGCCAAGGTGCTGACCCTGATTTTTATTTTTGTATTTATCCAGATTATACCAGTCCCTGCAGTTATATTCCTGGGTATCTGGTTTGTTTTACAGGTTCTCAACGGTACCATCAGCCTGTCGGCTCAGGCAGCACAGGGAGTCGCATTTTGGGCACATATCGGCGGTTTTGTGGCAGGTATGCTTCTGGTGAAACTTTTTGCACGGCAAAAAGATTACTCAAGGTATTTATAAATTTTAGTAAATAACTTGAGAAATGTATAAATATGCAGTATATATTACAAGTTCCTCTGCAAAACAGGGGATTTATATCCCGGAGAGAATACTTTTAAAGAGGATTACCGCCTGCTGCATAGAATTTATATAGTTAGTATGCATTGTAAGTTATTTCTAAAGGCATTTTACATGGTAAGGCGGTGATGAGCTTGATCCGGTTCCATTGCGATTGTGGAAATGATGACCAGGATAGTTTTGATATCTATGTATCCCAAAGCGATCTGTGTGACATCCTTACTGTTGTATGCAGGAACTGTGGCGACGTGAGAGAGGAGTTTGTGGCATGCTATAAAGACTTCATTACACTAAGCAGGTAATATTTAGGTAAGGGCTATAATTTTGCATGACCTGTCCCGTTTGTCTGCCGTAGCTGTACGACTGCCTCCGGAATATAATGTATAAATTATATAATGTATAAATTATATAAACGGGGGTACAGACATTGGGGTAATTTTATTTGTCCACGGTATGGGGCACAGCAGCAACCGGGATTACTGGAAGGATTGGGCAGTTCCTCTTCGGGATGAACTGGCAAGGCAGGGCATCAAATTAAAAGAGGAGCAGTTCGGAGGAGTTTATTATTATGATCTTGTTCCCGGACCCAAAGAGGGAAAAGCACATGCCGAAGGTGTCGTACAAATTCAAATTCTCGGATTAAAGAAAAAGGTTGAGGAGGAACTGAGTTCGCTCCGGTCACCGTTTGCAAAAGACCTGGGAATCATTCACAAACTTTCCGATGCCATCGTGGATAATTTCGGAGATATTTTCACCTATTTATATTTAGATAAGACCTACCAGGCGGTTAACGAACGCATTTATGAAGCTATTGACAACAGCAGGGAACCGGTAAGCCTGATCGGCTATAGCCTTGGTTCGATTGTGAGTTTATGCGCCCTTATGCAGAACCAGGCTATAGCACAAAAGGTATGTCATTTATTAATGCTCGGAAGCCCGCTATTCTGGTTTAAACAAGGAGTGGCAAGGCATATCGATCTCGGATCAAGGCCGGCTGTAGGCCGTTTCACCAATATTGCCGGTATTCTTGACATAGCCTGGCCGCAGATGGTACCGGTAATCCTGTCCGGACTTGACGATTACGTTGAGTTTACAATTAACCCTTTTAACCCGGTAAAAGGCCACCGCGAATACTTTTATCAGGACAAAAGCCTGCAGGTTATTTCGGCTCAAGTAATCAGGGGATGGGTTTGATTCTGCTTAATTATATATTATGTCAATAACCGCCCATTCATTAAGGAGGGCGTTTTTATTTCATTATATTATATTATTATTTCATTATATTATATTATATGCGGGAAGGGAAAGGGCAGGGGCGTGGACAGGACAGCAGTTGTATTCCAGAGCTTTTTTTATGTTATAATAACAAATAGGAAAATTATTCATACCCCGTTAAGGGGTTTATACCGGCACGTCATTTTATAAAGAAGGTGTTTTTTTATTGAGTGTTGTTATTCTTGCTTTGGAAACATCTTGCGACGATACATCGGCGGCAGTAGTAGCCAACGGTACAGAAATATTGTCGAACATCGTTTCCTCTCAGGTGGAGGTACATAATAAATTCGGTGGCGTGGTTCCCGAGGTGGCTTCCCGCAAACACCTGGAATTGATCAATTATGTGATAGCGGAAGCACTGGCAGTGGCAGGACTTGGCTTTAAGGACCTTGACGCAGTGGCGGTGACCTATGGACCAGGCCTGGTTGGCGCGCTTCTTGTGGGAGTAGCATCTGCCAAGGCTATTGCTTACGGGCTGGATCTGCCACTGGTGGGGATCAATCATATAGAAGGACATGTTTATGCTAATTTTCTGGTAGATCCGGATGTTACCTTCCCGCTAATATGCCTGGTGGTTTCAGGGGGACATACTGATCTGGTATTGATCAAAAAACATGGTTGTTATCAGGTGATAGGAAAAACAAGAGACGATGCGGCCGGTGAGGCATTTGACAAGATAGCCCGGACCATGGGACTTGGTTACCCCGGGGGGCCGCTGATCGACCGTCTTGCCCGTGAGGGAGACCCGGGAGCAATAGCTTTTCCCAGAGCATACCTGGAAGAAGGGAGTTTCGATTTCAGCTTTAGCGGTCTAAAATCTGCGGTAATTAATTACCTTTACCGCGCAGAACAACACGGTGAAAAGATAAACAAAGCTGACCTGGCCGCTGGTTTCCAGAAAGCGGTGATTGACGTGCTGATCGATAAAACGCTGGGCGCTGCTGAAAAAGCAGGTGTATCCACTATTCTCCTGGCCGGCGGGGTAGCTGCCAATACCCGGCTCCGGACTGACCTTGTCGAGAGGGCCGGCAAAGCCTGCCGCAGGGTAATTTGCCCGCCTCCTTTATTATGCACTGATAACGCTGCCATGATTGCTGGCGCAGCCTATTACAAGTATCTTAGGGGTGCTTTTGCCCCCCTGACTCTTAATGCTGTTCCGGATTTAAAACTTGGTGAAGAAAGGTACGAGGGTAACTTCAGAGGTAGGATAATGTGAAATAGCATATTAAAAATCACATTTGCTGAAATAACGGTTAAAAAAAAGAATTTTCAAGGTAAAAGTGGTAATTGTAATATAAATTTATAATATGGCTGGCATTTACCTGATACAGGTAATTTTCGCAAAAAGCAAGTTCAATTGATGAAAACAGGGATTCTGTTGATAACAAATTCTGTGGATAATGTGTATAATTATGTTAATAACTTATTAATAAAGAGGTCAATCTGTGGGTGAATCGATTTGGAATAAAAATACCCCATATGTTGAAAGTCTGATTTTAAATGCAGCCCATGAAGGGAATATATTACCCCTCACTTCATCCTGTAATGCCCTCTGTATATTTTGCTCACACCGGCAAAACTTTGCAGGGGTAGAAGTTTACCGCATTGCTTCCCGCAGCCGTGTTGAAGTTGAAAGAGCTCTTACTTTCATGAACCCGGCACGGCCGGTAGTGATTGGCGAGTCAGCCACCAGAATTATTGAGGGAGAGCCTTTTACTCACCCCTCGCTCATAGAGATACTTCAACTGATCCGTGCTAAATTTCCCGGCACAACTATACAGATTACCACCAACGGCAGCCTGCTGGGTAAAGAGGTGGTGGAAATATTGAGGCGGCTCGGCAGGATAGTGGTTAACCTCTCCATTAACAGCGCCACGGAAACAGGACGGGCACTGTTAATGGGGGATATAAATGCTTCTCAATCCATAAAAAGCCCAGTTCTGCTAAAAGAGTACGGAATCCCGTTTCACGGCAGCATAGTGGCAATGCCGCACCTGGTGGGATGGTGGGATCTAAACAAAACAATTAAATGGCTTTCTATGCACGGCGCCCAAACTATCAGAATATTTCTTCCCGGCTTTTCAAAACAGGCTCCGCCCGCCCTCCGGTTCGAGCCTGTCCTGTGGGATGAATTATATTTGTTCATTGCTCGGCTCAGGGAAGAAGTGCCGACACCGTTAACATGCGAACCGCCGGATATCCGCAACCTGCAACCGTGGGTTACGGGGGTAATCGCAGGTTCGCCGGCCGATCGCGCTGGTATCCGGGCCGGGGACTTGATTGTGGATATCAACAAAACACCTGCTTTGACCCGCGTTCATGCCTTTAATAAAGTGTTAAGAATGTCTTCCCCGGAAATCACTTTAAAAAGAAAAGATATTCAAATTACTGCAAGGATACATAAAAAACCGGGTGAACAGTCCGGATTGGTAATGGACTACGATATAGACCCCGCCCTGATCCGGGAAATGACCCGGGTGGTAAGACAGCAAAGGGCTTCTAAAGTTCTGATATTGACCTCAGAACTGGCTGACCCAATAATCAAGATGGCGCTGGAACGTTTTTGGGGAGATACTGCAGAAGTACAGGTAACAGCAGCGCGCAACAGGTTTTTCGGCGGATCGATTAAAGCTGCCGGCCTGCTTACGGTAGAGGACTTTGCGGTTGCGCTGGAGGAACATTTCCAGGATAAATCCAAATGGCAGCCCCAGCTTGTGCTGTTGCCCGGACTGGCTTTTGACCGCCGCGGCAGGGACCTCACCGGCCGCTCTTACCTGGAGTTGGAAGACCGGTTTGGTGTGCCTGTCAAGGCACTGTGATAAAGGGAAAAATCCTTTACACCTTTATAAAGGTAACCAGGAATAAATGGAGGTTGTTGTGTCCAAAAGCGAATTAAGAAAAGCTGTACTTCGTGCAAGGAGAGCGTTAAGCCCCGCTGAGGTGGCTGAGAAAAGCGCTCTTGTTATTGAGAAAGTACTGCTGATGAAAGAATACCTGCAGGCTGATACCATTATGGTTTATCTTGATTTTCGCAACGAGGTGCAAACCGGACCTCTAGTACGGCACTCTTTGTCTGCCGGTAAGCGGGTTACCGTTCCATTGACCGATACAGCCAATCACAAACTGATACCTTCCCTGCTACAAAACTTTCCTGGCGACCTTCAGCCCGGTACCTGGGGAATCCTTGAGCCTAAACCGGATTGCCTTCGGTATGTCGATCCAACTGAAATCGACCTGGTATTTGTACCTGGAGTAGCTTTTGACTTGAGCGGGAACCGCCTGGGTTACGGAGGTGGTTTTTATGACCGCTTTTTGCTGCAAACCGGACCTCATACGTTTTTCATCGCCCTGGCCTTTGAGCTCCAGGTAAAACCATGCGTATACCCTGACGTGCACGATATCCCGGTTCACTGGGTAGTTACTGAAAACCGGTTGATCAGGACCGCATACCCTTAGGCAAAATGCTGCAGGTACCGGAGGTATTTTGATGCTAATTTTATTCTTCAATAACCACAAGCGTCTCATAATTGCTGTTCTGGCCGGGTTAATTGATATCAGCCTGGCGGTATATTCTCTGGCATCGCCGGGTTTGGGTCTTTCTTCTGCTGCCCGTTTCCAGGCAAAGCAGTCCAGTGACCCGAACCAGCGGGTAGCAGTACTGGTCTTTCACGCTGTGGGTGATGAACAGTTTAACTCAAACGTGATGCAGTTGAAAGATTTAGAGGAAACATTCCAGGCCTTAAATGATTATAATTATCAACCAATCAGTCTGGAACAATTTCATGCTTTTATCGACGGCCGGGCCGCCATACCTCCCAGGGCAGTTTTACTCACATTCGATGACGGCTACCGGGATGTATATAATCATGTTTTTCCGCTTACTAAACGTTTTAATTACCCTGCTGTGGTGTTCACTATCTCAAAGTGGTTTGACCGCTACCCGAGACCGGAAAACAGCCGTGAACACCTGAGCACAGAAGAAGCAGGGGAGCTTTTAAAATCCGGATTCTGGCAAATTGGCGGGCATAGCTATGATGGGCACCGGCTGGTAAAAGGCGCCGGCAATAAAAAAGGTGCTTTTCTGACAACCCGGGCCTGGCTGGAAGAAGAATCCCGGCTGGAGACTGAAGCAGAGTACCGGGCAAGGGTATGGGAGGATATTTCTCTTAATAGTATTGCCTTAAAGATGGCCGGGATCAGTGAACCGCGAGATTTTGCTTTTCCGTACGGAGCTTTTAATTCCGACCTGGTTAAGATGCTCAATGAGGCAGGTTATACCTACCTTTATACAAATAACCCCGGCTTGAACAGGCCCGGTCAGGATCCTTCCTATATCCGCCGCATCAGCGCAGGGCGCAATTCCCGTGAAACAATAGCAATTCTGGAAAGGTATTTTGGGCAAAGCAGAGAGGACAGCAATGACAAAGGATGAACTTTACCAACTCCTGGCAGCAAAATTATCAGAGCGGTGTGGTTAAAAGAACATCACATAAAATATTCTAAATGTAATTTTCATCCTTCTGCTAGTGCTATACCAGCGCCATGGCTTTCTAATTTTAATAAAATTGTTTATGTTGGAATTGCTTGTTCCATGTCGAACTGTTATAATTAGGTATGTATTGTTACAGGCATATAATTGTTACATACAGGTGTGCTCTTTACGGTTCCTGAAACCTGCTTCTCACAAGGAAAGCCGGGTTTCTTAAAGTTTTCCCATATCCCGCCGGCAGGTGGTAAATAATGAAAAACCGTTTTCACGTGCGGCATAAGATATGGCTGGAAAATGACGGGGTTATCTTCGGAGACGGGCTATTCGTACTTCTCTCCAACGTGACCCGGTTTGGTTCTATCTCTCAAGCCGCCAGGGAGATGGGTATGTCCTATCGGGCTGCGTGGGGCAAGATAAAGGTCGCGGAAAGGCGCTGTGGTGTACCTCTTGTCCTAACCCAGGTAGGTGGTGAAATGGGCGGCGGAGCAAGGCTCACGCCTGAGGGCGAGGAGTTGCTAGAAAAGTTTTATAGGATGCGGCAGGAAGTTGACAAATTCATCCTAAATTCATTTAAGGAAATATTTGAGGGCTGGACAGGCCCTTAAAACAGCAGACCGTTATATATTTCCAAACATATCGGTTTGGTTTTTTGAGCTAACGGGTCTGCACATTTTAACAAATCCTATCTTTAGTAATTTCGGCAACATTCTTTTATTGAACCTCTAATGTCTGGAAAAGGTGATTATTTTGGGTGTCTACTGGCAGGGTCTGGCTGAGGCAATCCGCCTTCTGATCAGCGGTGACCGCGAGGTTATGGAAATAGTGCTCCGTACCCTTCATGTTTCCGGCACAGCCACCGTTATAGGCATGGTAATAGGCCTTCCTATAGGCACTTTAATAGCCCTGGCCTCTTTTCCAGGAAAAAGGCTGGTGGTTAGTATGATCAATCTGGGGATGGGTCTTCCCCCGGTGGTGGTGGGACTTTGGGTATCATTATTTTTAAGCCGTTATGGACCTTTGGGCTTGCTTGGCTTGCTTTATACCCCCACAGCCATGATTACAGCCCAGGTCATTATAGCAACACCCATTATCACCGGGTTTACCATAGCGGCTATCCAGTCCTTGAACCCTAAAATAAAACTTCAGATTCTTGCTCTGGGTGCATCACGCCTGCAACTGCTCTGGCTGCTTTTGAGGGAAGCCAGGCTGGGGCTTTTGGCCGCCATAATCGCTGGTTTCGGCGGAGCTATTTCTGAGGTGGGCGCATCAATGATGGTAGGCGGCAACCTGAAGGGCTCGACTATGGTCCTTACTACAGCTACTGTTTTGGCTGTTAATAAGGGAGACTATGAACTGGCTACTGCCCTGAGCATCATCCTCCTGATACTGGCTTTCGGGATTACTGCGGCTTTAACCGCGGGCCAGCAGCGGGGAAGGTAAAGACAAGCTGTACCTTTATTCTTAGTTGATTAATTAAGTTTGTTATAAGATATAATTGTTTAAGAAGGTGAAGCAGTCTATGAAGGACACCTATCAGCGGGAGATAAACTATCTGCGGGTTTCCGTTACTGACCGTTGTAACTTGCGCTGCATTTACTGTATGCCACCGGAGGGTGTACAACTGGTTCCCTGCGAAGAGATCCTGCGCCTTGAGGAGATAGAAGCCATTGTACGGGCAGCAGCCCTTGTAGGCGTAAAAAAGGTACGCCTGACCGGGGGCGAGCCGCTGCTGCGCAAGGGACTGGAAAACCTGGTACAGCATATTTCCAACATCCCCGGTATAGATGATATAGCCTTGACCACCAACGGCCTGCTGCTGCCGTCCCGTGCCAGAGTTTTAAAAGAAGCAGGAATTAACCGGGTAAATATCAGTCTGGATACCCTGCAAACTGACCGCTACCGTGAAATTACCCGGAACGGGAAACTATCCGGGGCGTGGAAAGGAATTCAGGCTGCTTTGGATGCCGGTTTACATCCGGTAAAGTTGAATACAGTAGTTGTCCGCGGCTTCAATGACGACGAGGTAGTGGCTATGGCAAGCCTTACTATAGAAAAGCCCCTGCATATCCGCTTTATTGAACTAATGCCAATCGGTCTTTCCAATTCCTGGGCTACAGAACGTTTTGTACCTGCTGAAGAAATAATGTCTACTATTAATGCAAGGCTGGGTAAGCTACTTCCGGCTAAAAAAATCGCCGGCAATGGACCGGCAAAATATTACCGTCTTGAAGGTGCTCAGGGTACAATCGGTTTTATCACATCTATGAGTGAGCATTTCTGTCCTAGTTGCAACCGCCTGCGACTGACCTCAAGCGGGAGTTTGAGGCCGTGCCTTTATGACGGGCGAGAAATTGACCTGAAGACCCCGCTGCGTGAAGGTGCGGGAATCGACGAAATAGCTAGATTGATTAAAATCGCTGTCGCCTCAAAACCTGACCGGCACCACATGCTTGAGGGCTGGCGTGACAGGCGGATTATGTCACAAATTGGCGGGTAATGATTATATCATAAAAAATTTCGGAAAGAGGGGGATAATATTTGTGGGGATAATAAAAGCAGTATGTACCAGCCCCCAAAAAGGGATGAGAAAAAAGAATATTGGAGAGGGGCTACTGATCCAGGAATACGGTTTGCAGGGCGATGCTCACGCCGGTCCCTGGCACCGGCAAGTAAGTTTGCTTGCCATTGAGAGCATTGATAAAATGCGGTCACTGGGTCTGAATGTAGGTCCTGGAGACTTTGCAGAAAACATCACCACCGAAGGTATTGATCTGGTTAACCTCCCCCTGGGTACGCGTCTGAAAATCGGGGAAGAAGCGGTAGGCGAAGTTACCCAGATTGGAAAGGAATGTCATACCCGTTGTGCTATTTACTACCAGGCCGGTGATTGCGTTATGCCTAGAGAAGGTATCTTCATTCGTATTCTTGCCGGCGGAACGGTTAAAGTTGGCGATGCAATAGGGATTATAACTTGACAGATGCTACCTGGCAATAGTGATAATGTAGTAATAACAAGGAGAAAAGATTATATGAAAAAACCTATACCCGTCATTGGCCTGGCAGGATACTCCGGCTCCGGTAAGACTACCTTTCTGGAAAAACTAATTGCTGAACTTGAACGCCGCGGTCACCGGGTAGGTGTTATAAAACATACAACTCATCCAGTAGAAATCGATCAGCCGGGTAAGGACTCCTGGCGGCACGCCCGGGCCGGTGCGAAGGTTGTGGCCCTGGCCGCACCAGGCAGCGTGTTCATTTCTAAAAAATATGATTCCGACCCCGGGCCGGAGGAAGTAATTGCAATGTTTAGCGGAAGCGGAGTAGATCTGATCATTATAGAGGGTTATAAAAATGGCAGGTGGCCCAAAATAGAAGTTTTCCACCATAAAGTAACCGAGCGCCCGTCAATCCCCGTGGAAGAACTTCTTGCCATGGTGACAGACGTGCCCTCTGACGCAGAAACCCCCGCTGTACTCCCGCGCTTTGGGCTGGACGATGCCGCCGGTGTGGCCAGTTTGATTGAGAGGGTAGTACTTGATATAAATGTTAATCAATAATGTTGAAAGGGTGTGTTCATATGGCGGAAGTAGTTAAACCAGAAGTTTTGGAAGCGGTTAAAAACGTTTCAAAAGACGGGCGGATTAGTTGCACGGCAGCCAGAAAACTGGCAGAAGAATTAAATGTGCCGCCCCTGGTTGTCGGCAAGGCTGCCAATGAACTAAAAATAAAAATTTTCGCCTGTGCATTAGGATGTTTTAAGTAAGGGAGTAGTCTTTAGCGGGGGGTCTGTTGTGGCTGAACTATTTAAAGCTTTTACTGTAGAAGATGCCAGGGCGGCATTGGCCCGCCACCTGCCGGTTAAAAAGCAGGGATTAAAATTACCTGTTTTAGAAAGCCTTGGCTGCCGCCTGGCTGCAGAGGTGCGGGCAACCGAGGATGTACCCGGCTTTGACCGGTCCACTATGGACGGCTATGCGGTGCGGGCGAGGGATACCTACGGTGCTACGGAAAGCCTGCCCTCATATGTAGATATTAGCGGTGAGGTGCTGATGGGACAGAAACCGCCGGGCAGGCTGGGTGCAGGGCAGGCTTGGCGTATTGCTACCGGCGGGATGTTGCCTGCCGGAGCCGACGCAGTAGTGATGGTTGAGTATACGGAAAAACTGGACGAAAGTACTATCGGGATAACTAGACCGGTAGCACCCGGCGAAAACATAGTCCGCAAGGGTGAGGATGTTTCAGCAGGTGAGGTTGTGCTCCCGGCCGGCCACCGGATCAGGCCCCAGGACCTTGGTATGCTCTCATCTATTGGTGTCACCGAGGTAGAAATAATTCCCCCGTACAGGGTGGGGATCATTTCAACCGGGGACGAGCTGGTCAACCCCTCAGAACGCCCCGCGCCGGGACAGGTACGTGACATCAACTCTTACACCCTTTTCGGCGCGGTAAAAGCTTGCGGAGGAGAACCCCGCCTGTATGGCATCGTGCGGGACGAATATGACGAGTTAAAAAGCGTGCTGGAACTAGCGCTTCAGGAAAATGACATGGTTTTACTCTCCGGGGGCAGTTCTGTTGGCACACGTGACGTTGCCTCTAAGGTGATAGATTCAATGGGAAAGCCCGGTGTGCTTTTCCACGGAATTTCAGTCAAACCCGGAAAACCTACTATAGGAGCTATGGTAAAAAACCGGCCGGTGTTCGGGTTACCCGGTCACCCGGCTTCAACAATGGTGGTTTTTGAGCTCCTGGTTGCTCCGCTTATTCGTTCCGGCAGTTACCCCGTAAGCGAAAAAGAATCCTTAATAGAATTTCCCTTACTTGCAGAGATTACCCGTAACATCCGTTCAGCTGCCGGACGTGAGGATTTTATCCGTGTCAGGCTGCTCAGCCAGGATGGGCGGCTTATTGCCGAGCCCGTACTTGGTAAGTCCGGGCTGATTAATACCATGGTTCAAAGCAGACGGCCTGGCTTACATACCCGCTGGGAAAGAAGGGGTTGAAGCCGGAGAAACAGTAAGAGTAAAGCTTTTCTAGAAAGGACTGCCAGATGTTGTTGCCAGTTGGGCTGCGTCTTTCGCTAACGATAACGCGGCAACTCAATGAGTACCTCAATGAAATGAAATAATATTTGCTATATATGGATAGTCAAAGGGAGTTGATTTTCTGAAGCGAAAGGTTTATTTGGACGACCTGCCATGGGAGGAGGCGCTGGAGCTTTACCTGAAATACCTCCAAGAAGCTGGAGCGCTTAACCCCGGGCACCCTGAGCTGATACCGGCGGAAGATTCACTAGGCAGGGTAACAGCTTCACCAGTCTATGCCCGGATCTCCTCGCCCCATTACCACGCCTCGGCCATGGATGGGATGGCCGTGCGCTCAACCAGCACATACGGAGCCTCGGAAAGCACCCCCAGGCATTTGAAAGTGGGCGAGGAGGCTATTATGGTGGATACAGGGGATCCGATGCCTCCCGGTTACGATGCAGTAATTATGATTGAGGATATACATTATGTCCAACCGGATGTAATAGAAATAATTCACCCCGCAACTCCCTGGCAGCATGTGCGCGTTGTAGGGGAGGACATCGTTGCCACTGAAATGATCGTGCCTTCCAACCACCAGGTCCGGCCGATTGATATAGGTGCTTTTTTAGCCGGTGGGGTAGATTACATCTATGTCCACCCTCGCCCCAGGGTGGCTCTTTTACCCACCGGCACNGAGCTGGTGCAACCTGGTTCCACATTGAAACCCGGCGACATTATCGAGTTTAATTCAAGGATACTGGGAGCAATGGTGGAACAGTGGGGTGCTGTCGCGTTGCGCCGGGAAATAACAGTTGACGATTTTGAAAACCTTAAAGCGGTTATTGCTGCTGCAGTTGATGATGCTGATATCGTCCTGGTCAATGCAGGGTCTTCCGCAGGAAGCGAGGACTATACTGCCGACGTAATCAGAACCCTGGGGAAGGTTCTGGTGCACGGCGTTGCTACCAAGCCGGGCAAGCCGGTAATACTGGGAGAAGTTAACAGCAAACCGGTGGTGGGCGTACCTGGCTACCCGGTTTCCGCATACCTGGATATGGAGCTTTTTTTGAAGCCGGTCATCTTTCGCAAACAGGGGTTGGTTCCACCTGCATCAGAGAAGATTGAATCTACTGTTTCAAAAAAAGTATTCTCTCCGATGGGAGTAGAAGAATTTATAAGAGTAAAGCTTGGGCAGGTGGGAGGCAAAATAATCGCAACTCCTGTTTCACGTGGTGCTGGTGTTCTGATGTCTTTGGTCCGGGCAGACGGAATGATCCGGGTGCCCCGTTTATCAGAGGGATATAACGCAGGGGAAACAGCACCGGTGGAACTGTTCAGGCCTCTGGAAGAGGTTAAAGAAACTACCGTGATTATCGGCAGTCACGACATTGCACTGGATGTGCTATCCAATTTCCTGCGCCGGGAATACCCGGCAGCCTCTCTTTCCTCAGCTCATGTAGGCAGCCTGGGCGGCCTGACCGCCATTAAGCGGGGTGAGGCGCACTGTGCCGGCATACACCTTCTGGACGTAGAAACAGGGGATTATAACGTTTCCTATATCAAGAGACTGTTACCCGGCCGGGATGTAGTGCTGGTGAATCTGGTTTACCGGGAGCAGGGGTTAATCCTGGCCGAAGGAAACCCAAAGAATATCCGGAGTCTGGAGGACCTGACCAGACCGGGCATTAGCTTCATCAACCGTCAGCGGGGGGCCGGCACCCGGATCTTGCTGGACTACCAGCTAAAGGAACTCGGTATAGACCCCGATGATATCCATGGATACGAGCATGAAGAGTATACCCACATGGCCGTGGCGGTGGCGGTAAAGGCCGGTGTGGCTGATGCTGGATTAGGCATTAAAGCTGCGGCACAGGCCCTTGGTCTGGACTTCATCTGCATTGCCGAGGAGCGGTACGATCTTTGCGTTCCCGGCGAATACTGGGATACGCCTTATATCCAGAGGTTACTGGCAGTAATGACTATGCCTGAGTTCCAAGCGGAGGTCATAAAGCTGGGCGGTTATGATCTCCGTGACTGCGGTAAAATAATGTGGCATCATTAATTTAAGTGTAATAGAAATGACCGGGCGGTTTACTGACCGCCTCAATTATTTAATCTATACATAAGTTATTTTTAAATGTTTTCAACTATCCGGTTTTCATGTGAGTAAACATTAAACCTGTTTTTCCTTATAAAACCTACAATATAAAAATAAAACCTACAATGGTAATTCCAATTTCCTTTGCCATGTTGACAGCAAGTTCGGTGGGAGCGGAGCGGGCAGCAATCAGCGGGATACCCATTTTAGCCACCTTGAGAAGAACAGGTAGTGACGAACCGCTTTACGAACCTCCCCTCAGGTACAGAGCCTTTCGTTATTTGCCCAAGGTCCTCATTAATGGTGATATTTAATAAATCTGAAGGATTTTGGAGTATTCCTTTACTTCCCTTCCGAATTTTATTTATAAGTTGTATTTTACTCAAAGCAAAATATTATTATATTGCTTTTCATATAAGGATAATTTATGTTTATTATATTCAGAATAAAATACTGGCGCAAAGCTGGTATATAACGGAGGTACTTTCATGAACGAACTAACTCACCTGGATGAACAGGGGCAGGCCAGGATGGTCGAAGTGGGCGGTAAAGAGAATACCCTCCGGGAAGCGGTGGCATGTGGCGAAGTAGTAATGCGTCCCGAAACGCTAAAACTGATCCTTGAGGGAAAGGTACCCAAGGGAGAGGTTTTCGGGGTGGCCCGGATGGCCGGGATTATGGCTGCAAAACAGACCCCCAGTTTAATTCCGCTCTGCCACCAGTTAATGTTAACTGGAGTAGAGGTTCACTTTCGTCCTGATCAGGAGCACAATAAAATAGAAATAGAAGCGCGGGTACGGACCATCGGGAAAACCGGGGTTGAGATGGAGGCTCTTACTGCCGTTTCTGTCGCGGCTCTGACCATTTATGATATGTGCAAGGCTGTTGACCGGGAGATGGTAATCGGCACAATCAGGTTAATGCGCAAGAGCGGAGGAAGAAGCGGCCTCTTTGAGAGGGAAGAGAATAAGTGAAACCAGATAAAGAGGTGAAAAGGCTTGTATAAAATAGCTGTTATAACTGTAAGCGATAAGGGAGCGCGCGGGGAGCGGAAAGATGAGAGCGGCCCGGCCATCCGTGAGATGGTTAAATCTTTGGGCGAGGTAGTGAGCTACCACGTTGTACCTGATGATTTGGAAATAATAAAGGAAGTGTTGGTTAAACTGTCCGATATGGAAAAAGTTCATCTAATCCTGACCACCGGCGGGACAGGTTTAAGCCCCCGGGACAATACACCGGAAGCAACCCTGGCCGTAATAGAGAGAGAGGTGCCCGGACTGGCCGAGGCCATGAGAATAGAAAGCTTTAAAAAAACCAACAGGGCCATGCTGTCCCGGGCTGTGGCGGGAGTGCGCCAGGGCACATTAATTGTCAATCTGCCCGGCAGCGTCAAGGCAGTGCGTGAGTGTCTGGAAGTAATCCTGCCTATTTTGCCGCACGGACTTGAAATCTTATCAGGCACAGGCAGCGAATGCGGGACAGGAATTTAATGAGAAACATGTATAAAAATTATCGGCTTGTGGAAAAATATTTCTAAGTAATTTCAGGAAATAATAAAAACTTAAAGCAATAACAAACCATGTAGAGAAAATAAAAGCCATATCTTGCTAATTTCTTTTTTTTGTTTAAGAAAAAGAATATTACACCGTGGTGTTGTTTGATTTTGATTTTTTTATTTAATATTATATTTACGTTGATATTAGCACTCATTGACATTGAGTGCTAACAATAAAATAACTAATAAGGAGGGGTTTACGTGATTAGACCATTGGGTGATCGAGTTGTGGTAAAACCTATGCCAAGCGAAGAAAAAACAAAAAGCGGTATTGTTCTACCTGACACCGCTAAAGAAAAGCCGCAGGAAGGTGAAGTGGTAGCGGTCGGTACTGGGAGGCTGTTAGAAACCGGCCAGCGTGTGCCTATCGATCTGAAACCGGGGGATAAAATTCTTTTTTCCAAATATGCCGGGAATGAAGTCAAGATAGATGACGAAGATTACCTGATCATGCGTGAAGCCGATATCCTCGGCGTAATCGAGAAGTAAGCCGATAACTAAAAGGGGGTAAGAAAAATGGCAGGCAAAGAGATTATTTTCCGGGAAGACGCCAGGCGCGCTTTAGAAAAAGGCGTCAACGCCCTGGCAGAAGCCGTAAAGATTACGTTGGGTCCTAAGGGCCGCAATGTCGTATTAGAGAAGAAATTTGGTTCCCCGATGATTACCAACGACGGAGTTACCATTGCCAGAGAAATTGAACTGGCAGATCCATTTGAAAATATGGGCGCTCAACTGGTAAGAGAAGTTGCCACCAAAACCAACGACGTTGCTGGTGACGGTACTACAACTGCTTGTGTGCTGGCTCAGGCTATCGTCCGTGAAGGGTTAAAGAACGTTGCTGCCGGGGCCAATCCCATGATTATCAAACGCGGAATAGAGAAAGCTGTTGAAAAAGCAGTAGAGTCGATTAAAGAACAGGCTAAACCTATTGAAAGCAAATCGGCAATTACCCAGGTTGCTACCATCTCCGCTAATGATGAAGTTATTGGCAGCTTAATCGCGGATGCCATGGAAAAAGTGGGCAAGGACGGGGTTATTACCGTTGAAGAGTCCAAAGGGACCACTACCAACCTGGAAGTCGTTGAAGGCATGAACTTTGACAGGGGTTACATCTCCCCTTACATGATTACCGATACCGATAAGATGGAAGCTAATTTGAACGATCCCTACATACTGATCACTGATAAAAAAATCTCGGCTGTAGGTGATCTCTTGCCGGTACTGGAAAAGGTCGTCCAAACCGGCAAGCCGCTTCTGGTGATTGCAGAAGATGTAGAAGGCGAGGCGCTGGCTACTCTGGTGCTGAACAAACTTCGCGGCACTTTCCAGTGTGTTGCTGTCAAAGCTCCAGGATTTGGCGACAGGCGCAAGGCTATGCTGCAGGATATCGCAATTTTGACCGGTGGTGACGTGATTACCGAAGAACTGGGTCTGAAGCTTGATAGCGTTACGCTTGATCAGCTGGGACGGGCCAGCAAGGTTCGCGTTAAGAAAGAAGAAACAATCATTGTCGGCGGTGCGGGCGATCCTGACGAGATTACCAAGAGAGTAGCCCAAATTAAAACGCAAATCGAAGAAACCACTTCTGATTTTGATAAGGAAAAACTCCAGGAGCGCCTGGCCAAGCTGGCGGGTGGTGTCGCGGTTATTCAGGTAGGCGCTGCCACAGAAACAGAAATGAAAGAGAAAAAGCTTCGCATCGATGACGCGCTGAATGCAACCAGGGCTGCAGTAGAAGAAGGCATTGTGCCCGGTGGCGGTGTAGTATTTGTCAATGTAATTAAGAGTATGGAGAGCCTGACATCAGATAATCTCGACGAGAAGACCGGTATTGAGATTGTCCGCAAGGCATTAGAAGAGCCGCTGCGCCAGATTGCCAATAACGCCGGACTTGAAGGTTCAGTTATTGTTGAAAAAGTAAAGAATGCCGAATCAGGTATCGGTTTTAACGCTCTAACCGGCGAGTTCGTCAATATGATCGATTCTGGCATTGTAGACCCAGCTAAAGTTACCCGGTCGGCTCTCCAGAATGCGGCCAGCATTGCAGCCATGATTCTGACTACTGAAACGCTTGTGGCTGAGAAAGTTGAAAAGGATAACAACCCGATGGCCGGAATGGGCGGAATGGGCGGAATGGGCGGCATGATGTAAGTTTGGCTAGATTTAAAAAGGAGGGACAGGTTTGTGCTGTTCCCTCCTTTTTTGCGCCCGACGCGAGATTTGGTGCTATTGACACCCTGCCCAAACAAATTTTTCAGGATAGAAGCGGGTGGTTTTATCTTGTATGTCTTTACAACCCGTACCCCACCAGGCTGGATCGCTGTGGCGTTATCCGAAGCCGGAGTAAAAGCGCTGGTATTGCCGCAGAACAGTTGTGACGCTGCATTGAATAAGTTGGCAGTAAAACTGCGGGTCCAGACTCCATCATTACTGCCCGCTCTTGTCGATGCAAAAGACGTAGCACAACCCCTGGCGGATGATATTGAGCGCTATTTTCAAGGGGAAAGAGTTTCTTTTTCTACAATGATAGACTGGTCAGGTTATACCCCATTCCAGCTCCGCATCTTGTTAGTTGTAAAGGCGATTCAATACGGAGAAATCCGTTCTTATAAACAGGTCGCTTTAGAAGCTGGTCTTCCCAAAGCAGTCCGGACTGTAGGAGGGGTTATGCGTTCAAACCGGACCCCTCTATTAATCCCCTGTCACCGGGTTATTTCATCCGATGGTTCTTTAGGGGGATTCAGCGAGGGACTTGAGATGAAGAAATACTTATTAAACCTGGAAAAAGCACCAGGGTTTTAGTTATTTTTATGTTCCAATAATAGATATTATGTAAACCCGCTGCTCTGTTTTGGTGGTGGGCGGCCGGCCCGGCACTGCGCCTGCAAACGGCCTTACGGCCTGCAGGCTCGCGCCGGGCCTGGTTTTTGTGACTAACAGGACGGAGCCGCCGGCGCTTGCGCGCCCGTGGCTCCTGGTGGTTCTCTGGACAGTTGCCTGCGGTGGCAAATTGCATACAATATCTGCTCCCCGAAGGCCGGGTATTGGCTTTCCCCCCGGTACTATAGTTATCGAAAGGAGTTATACCAGTTCCCCGGGGGCCGGGTACTGGTGTCTCCCCCGGTACTATAGTTATCGAGGAGTGATTGTCCAGTGCCAAACAGGCGAAAGTCTACCAGCCAGGCCATGACGTTGACTTTCCGGGGGAATGTTACTCTGGAAGAGGTTGAGAAGGCCATCCACCGGCTCCAGAATGCTTTGCGTCAAAAGAAGTACCGGAAGGACTGGGAATATTCCATCGACTTCTATGCCTCAGACAGGGACCCGCGTACTGGACGGCGGGAACGGATTCACGTCCACGCCTGTGTTGAAGGTTGTCCCGGCTGCACGATTGCCAAGTTCATTGCTGGTTACTGGCATTCTCGCTTCGGCCTTGCCTGGCACAAGCAAATCCAGCCTCTGCTCTTCCTTGATGATTCGGAAGATGATGCAGTCAACCGCTGGAAGCGTTACTGCAAAAAGCAGGCCTGCGCCACTTATCATGCGGGTTCAGCCTCCCGCCGCAAACGGGTAGTCCTTTCTTCTGATACCTCTAATAGCACTGATACCTTTGATAGTCAGTTCGCTAACATGGAGCCTGCCGTTGTAGACAGCAAGCCCTGGGACAAGCAGAAGTTTGATAGGTTAGTCGACTGGTTCGATGGTAGAGTTAACCTCCCCGAAGGTGTTGACCCCTTTACATGGATTGAGACGGGTGACCCCGGCCTGGTTAAGTCACGGCTCAGGGTGGCGGTTCCTGTCCTTGTCGGGGACGGTGACAATAATAAGGATTCCAGGTCCCTGCCCTGGGCCTCGCTGTTGAGCTTTCTGGCATCTCTCCTGCATCAGCTGTTTACAGCGCTCATCCACCTGTCAGCTTCGATAGCACTGTACGCAGCCGCCTCTAAAGGGCGGCGTGCGGTTATATTCAATCAAACAAGGAGGAATCAATCTAATGCCTGCTCAGTTAGTTCCCGCCTCCCGGTCGGTAACACTGGGAGTCCTGGTAGGTACCGGCGAAGACGGCAACCCGGTCTATCATCACATCACTTACGGTGGTTTGAAGCCGGACGCTTCCGTCCAGGGGGTTTATGACTTTGCTGCGGCCCTTGCCGGTCTGCAAAGCTACACTCTCAGCTCCCTGACCGTGGTTGACCGTGGTGATTTGTTCAATGCTTAATCCTCAGAAAGGGGGTTCCTAAGTGAAGTACCTGCGTATGACCTTTAAACAAGAGGACGATTCCCGCAAGTCCCTCAGGGTTCCGGACCCGAAGGATAACCTGACTAACGAAGAAATCCAGCAGGCGGCCGCGGCTGTCATCTCAGCCGGTGTCTTTGCTCCCGCACTGACCGAACTGGTAGATGCGGACGTTGTGGAGATTACCGACCGCATCTAACTTAAGACCGGCCCGTCACTGCGCCTGCTTTCCGGCCTTCGGCCGGGCAGGCTCGCGCCGGGCCTGGCTGTGGCAGCTGACCGTCAGGACCTCCGCC
>Ga0067045_1002974_pt1 | contig 34723 bp, 24 predicted proteins | sample TerdegcTABiofilm_FD_59184 | JGI IMG/M metagenome (GOLD analysis project Ga0067045, IMG submission 59184) | Combined Assembly of (Gp0054472, Gp0054536) Wastewater bioreactor microbial communities from Singapore -Terephthalate degrading...
TTTTTCCCTGTGCCTTTGTGCCTCTGTGTGAGAATCAATCCGCACACAAAGACACCAAGACACAAAGGGTTTTTTCCCTGTGCCTTTGTGCCTCTGTGTGAGAATCAATCCGCACACAAAGACACCAAGACACAAAGGGTTTTTCCCTGTGCCTTTGTGCCTCTGTGTGAGAAAGCGCATGCCGCTATGAACGAAAATGAAATCGGCAAGATCATCGTGGACTCCGCGGTACGCCTGCACGTGGCGCTGGGGCCTGGGTTGCTAGAGAGCGTATATGAAACGCTGCTCGCGTACGAGTTGCGCAAAGCAGGGCTGCGAGTCCAGCGCCAGGTCGGGATTCCCATAGAGTACGACGGGATGACATTTGATGAGGGTTTCCGCGCCGATCTCGTGGTGGAAGACAAGGTGCTCGTTGAACTCAAGTCAGTTGAGACGGTTCACCCAGCCCACCAGAAGCAGGTGCTCACTTACCTGAAACTGACAGGCATGAAATTGGGCTACCTGCTCAACTTTGGCGCAGCCACAATGAAGGGCGGCATCTACCGGATCATCAATGGCACGATAGAATAGACAGCCTGTGAGAATCAATCCGCACACAAAGACACGGAGACACAAAGGTTTTTCTCCGTGTCTTTGTGTCTTTGTGTGAGAATCAATCCGCACACAAAGACACGGAGACACAAAGTTCTTTCCTCCGTGTCTTTGTGTCTTGGTGTGAGAATGAAAACCCCTCACAAAGGCACCAAGACACAAAGGTTTTTCTCCGTGTCTTTGTGTCTTTGTGCGAGAATTCTAGTCGGCTACGGGAGCGACCTACCCCTTCCCCACCCTCCGCTGGAACTCGTACAACTTGTTGATGGCCTCCAGAGGCGTCATGGCGCTGATGTCCAGGTCGCGCAACTCCTGCAGCACCGGGTCCGACTCCGTGAGAAAACTCAACTGCTTCGCCCGCGGCGCCCTGGGCTTGATCGCCGCCCCGTTCTGCCCCGACTCCAACTCGCGCAGCAACTCCTCGGCCCGATGGATCACCGACTTCGGCAACCCGGCCAGTTGCGCCACGTGGATGCCGTAACTGCGGTCGGCCCCGCCCGGGATGACCTTGCGCAGGAAGATGACCCGGTCGCCCTCCTCGGCCACCGCCATGCTGAAATTCCGCACCCGCGGCAGCATCCCCGCCAGGTCCGTCAACTCGTGGTAGTGCGTCGCGAACAGCGTCTTGGCGCGCAGGCGCGGGTGATTGTGGATGTGCTCCACCACCGCCCACGCGATGGAGATGCCATCATAGGTGCTGGTGCCGCGCCCCACCTCGTCCAGAATGAGCAGGCTGGCCGACGTGGCGTGGTGCAGGATGTTCGCCACCTCCACCATCTCCACCATGAACGTGGACTGGCCAGCGGCGATCTCGTCCTGCGCGCCAATGCGCGTGAAGATGCGGTCCACGATGCCGATGTGCGCGCGCTGGGCGGGGACGAAACTCCCCACCTGCGCCATGAGCACAATCAGCGCCACCTGCCGCAAAAACGTGCTCTTGCCCGCCATGTTGGGGCCGGTCAGGATGATGATCTCGCCTTCGCCAGGGACCAGCCGCACGTCGTTGGGCACGAACGGCTCGTCCTTCTGGGTGAGTTCCACGACGGGATGCCGGCCTTCGCGGATGTCAATGATGCCGTCCTCGGCGACTTCGGGGCGCGTGTAGCGGTTGCGAACCGCCACCTCGGCCAGCGACGCCAGCACGTCCAACTCGGCCAGGGCGCGCCCGGTGTCCAGCATACGCCCCCGCGCCGTCGCCAGCCGCTCGCACAGTTCCTTGTACAGGCGCGTCTCCAACTCCAGCCGCCGCTCCTGCGCGTTCAGGATGAGCGACTCGTACTCCTTCAACTCCGGCGTGATGAACCGCTCGCCGTTGACCAGCGTCTGCTTGCGCACGTAGTCGGGTGGCACGCGGTCCATGTTGGCCTTGCTGACCTCAATATAGTAGCCGAAGACCTTGTTGTAGCCCACCTTCAACGACTTGATGCCGGTGCGCTGGCGCTCGCGCTGCTCCAGCCCCGCGACCCACTGCTTGGCGTCCCGCGAGGCCCTGGCGATGGCGTCCAACTCGTCGGAGTAGCCCGGGCGAATCACCCCGCCGTTGGCCAGCGTGGCCGGCGCGTCCTCGGCGATGGCGGCCTCAATGAGGTCGGCCTCGGCCTGGCATGGGTTGAGCCTGTCGAGCAGCGCCGCCAGCGGGTGGCCGCCGGGCAACCCCGCCAGAATCGCATCCAGCGCGGCGGCCACGTCGGGCACGCGGCGCAGCGCCCGCGCCAGGCCCAGCAAGTCGCGCGGCGTGGCAATCCCCTGCGCCAGACGGTTGGTCAGCCGCTCCAAATCCCCCACCCCGCCCAGCAGTTCGCGAATCTTCATGCGCTGCGGCGTGGCGTTATACAGGGCCTCCACCGCGTCCAGTCGCCGCTCAATGGCCGCCTTCTCCACCAGCGGCTGAAGCAGCCACTGCCGCAACATGCGCCCGCCCATGGACGTGCGCGTCAGGTCCAGCACGCCCAGCAGCGACCCCTTCACCGCGCCGGTGCGGATCGTCGCCACCAGTTCCAGATTGCGCCGCGTGGAAGCGTCCAGCGTCATAAAGCGCGAGGTGCTGTAGGTCGTCAGGGAGTCCAGATGCGCCAACGCCGCCTTCTGCGTCTCCTGCAGGTACTGGACGATGGCGCCCGCGGCGCGGATGGCCTGGGGGAGTCCCTCGCAGCCAAAGCCGGCCAGCGTGCCCACGCCGAAATGCTGGAGCAGCGCCTCCCGCGCCGTCTGCACGTCAAAGCGCCAGGCGTCCCATTCCGTTATGGGGCACTCCACGCCGCGAAGGGCTGCCCGCTCGGGCGCGTCGGGGCGGGCGGGGATGAGGCATTCGGCGGGCTGCAGGCGCGCCAGTTCTTGCAGCGCCTCCTGCGCCGCGTCGTCGCCCGAGAATTGCGTCGTCGCAAACTCGCCCGTTGTGATGTCCACATAGGCGAGGCCGGCCCGCCGGTCCTCCAACGTCAGCGCCGCCAAGAAGTTGTTGCGCCGCTCGTCCAGCAGCGTCGGCTCCACCACGGTGCCTGGCGTTACCACCCGCACAACCTCGCGCGCCACCAGCCCCTTGCTCTCCTTGGGGTCGCTCACCTGCTCCACGATGGCGACCTTGTAGCCGGCCCCGATCAGTTTCGCCAGATAGCCGTCCACCGCGTGGTACGGGACGCCCGCCAGGGGCACGCGCTGGTCTTTGCCCACAGGCCGCGAGGTCAGCACGATGTCGCAGACCTGGGCGACGGTCTTCGCGTCTTCGTCAAACGTCTCGTAGAAGTCGCCCAGGCGGAAGAAGACGATGGTATTCGGAAATCGTTTCTTGATGGCGAGATACTGTCGCCGAACGGGTGTGGACATGGCCGCTCCTGGCGCGTCGGGCGCGATCCGCGATAACTTATTCTAGCGGCGAGCGCCAAACCCGTCAAAACCCGGCGCGCAAGGCGGGATGCGAGGGCCACGCCTCACAGCGCCGAACCCCCCTCTCGCCCCGTGCGCCTGCTGCGCCTCCGCGTCTCACCACGGGAGTTCGCAGCCCTCCATCCACACGGCGTCCAGGTTCTCCAGGTCGGGCGGTGTCAGGTTGGCCCACTTGTCCACGACCACATCCACCACGGCGGGCCTGCCCGATTTGACGGCGCGCTCCAGCGCCGGCATGATCTGCGACGGCTCCTCCACCCGCTCGCCGTGGCAGCCCATCGCCCGCGCCACCAGGTCGTAGCGCACATCGTCAAAGTCCACGCCGATGTAGCGCGCGTCGTAGGCCGCCATCTGCGCGCCCTTGATCATCCCCCACTGCCCATCGTTGACGACGACCACGACGAACGGCAACTTCAGCCGCGCCGCTGTCTCCAACTCCTGGATGTTGAGGCCAAAGGCCCCGTCGCCGCAGATGGCGTAGACCGGGCGGTCGGGCGCGGCCAGTTTCGCCCCGATGGCGAAGGGCAGCCCCGTGCCCAGTTGGCCCGAGTCGGCGGCCCACAGGAACGACCTCGGCGCGTACACGCGGTTCAGGTAGTGCGCCCACACGTTGGTATTGCCCCCATCCACCACCGTGATGGCGTCGCGCGGGAAGAAGGCCCGCACGTCGCGCATCAGGCGCAGCGGGTGTATCGGCGTCTTGTCCGACGCAGCATCCGCGGCGAACTGCGACAGCCAGGCGTCCTGCGTAGCGCGATACTCGGCCATGTCGGGGCGTTCGGGGATGGGCTTCGTGAGGCGCTTGACCGCGTCAATCAGCGCGCGCAGGGTCGCCTTGGCATCGCCGATGAGGGCCAAATCCACCGGACGGTTCAAGCCCACCACCTGCGGCTCAATGTCAATCTGAATCAGTTTCTGCGCGTCGGGCTCGCCCCAGTAGGGCGGCTGGCCCCAGAAGTCCACATCGCCCAGCCTCCCGCCGACCAGCAGCACCACGTCGGCCATCGCCTGCGCCCCCAGCGCGCCGAACCCGCCCGGAATCAGGCACAGGGGATGATCCTCGGGGATGACGCCGCACGCGCCCTGGCTGGTGGTAACGGGCGCCGACAGATACTCGGCCAGTTCGCGCACCTCGTCCCACGCGCCCGAACGGAGCGCGCCGCCGCCCGGATGGATGAGCGGGCGCTCGGCTTCCACCAGCATCCGCGCCGCCTGCTCAATCAACTCGGCCTGGGCCACGGGCCCCCTGTCGGCGCGGTAGCGGTTCGGCGGGGAGATGTCCAGCGACTCCTCGTCGCCGGTCCCCACCATCACGTCCACGTGCAAATCCAGGTGCACCGGCCTGGGCCGCCCCGACACCGCCGCGCGGAAGGCCGCGTGCACCAGTTCGGGGATTCGCTTCCAGTGGGCCACCCGCGCGCTCCATTTGGTGATGGGCTGGAACAGGCCGATTTGGTCCAGCGACTGCATGGAGCCGCGCTCCGGATACGACTTCCACGTCTGGTTCTGAGCCGTGAGCACCACCATCGGGATGGAGTCGGCCCAGGCGGCGTACACCCCGGGCACCAGGTCCGCGGCCCCAGGCCCCACCGTGCCCATGCACACGCCCGGCTCGCCCGTAACGCGGGCGTAGGCGTCGGCCATGTGCGCGGCGGCCTGCTCGTGCCGCGTCATGATGAACTGCAGGCCCGCGTCGCTCCCGAAGCGGCGTATGGCGTCCAGAATGGGGCACAACTGCCCGCCCGGGATACCAAAGACAAACCGCACGTTCTCCTGAATCAGGCATTTGACCAGGACATCAGCACCCATGATAGCGCCCATCTCTCCCTCCTTTGCCTCCTTTGCAAGAATCCGTCGGTTGCGGCGCTGGCGTGCGCCGACCGGCACAGGACAACATCATGCCGCCACAGCGAAGGCGCGAACAGGCCCAACTCAAGGCCAGGGGCCGGCGCTAGTACCAGACCTTGTCCATCCGCACGCGCCCCCCGTCCTCAAAAGCCACGCCCTCCATCTCCAACAACGCCCGCTTCATGGGCAGGCCGCCGCGGTAGCCGCCCAGGCTCCCGTCGGAGCGCACGGCGCGGTGGCAGGGGATGACGATGGGAAAGGGATTGCGAGCCAGGGCCGTGCCAACCGCCCGCTCCGCCCGTGGCGCTTGCAGATGCGCGGCGATGCGGGCGTAGGTGCTCACCCACCCGCGCGGAATGCCAAACTCGGCCACCAGCACCTTGCGCTGGAACTCCGCGCACTGCTCCAAAAGGAGCAGGCTCAGGTCAAAGACGACCGGCTCGCCCGCCAGGTACGCCTTTATGCGAGCGGCCAGTTCCGCAATGGGGGAATCGGATGCAGCCTTGACGGCCGGCAATCCGCGGGGCAATTCGTTGGGCAGGTAGATGCGGAGGACGCGAGGGCCATTCGGAGTGCCCAACCACACCAAGCCCAGCGCCCCGAAACGGGAGGGGATGCGCATGTACGCGGGCAATTCCATCGCCTACCTCCTGCGCCAAGTCTAGCGAACCCGACGGGAAACGTCAAACGCCCGAGCGGTGGAGTAGGCCGTGCGCAGCGGGCCAGAAACCCGGCCGCCCGCTACGCCTTCGCTTCCACCTGATCCAGGCGCAGCGAAAGCACCCGCGACACGCTGTCGGCGCCCATGGAGACCCCGTAGATGGTGCTGGCCGCCTCAATTGTCCCGCGGTTGTGGGTGATGACGATGAACTGCGTTTCGCGGGCCAGTTCCTCCAGCACGGCGCGGAACCGCCGCACGTTGGACTCGTCCAGCATGGCGTCCACCTCGTCCAGGATGCAGAACGGGGCGGGGCTGACCTTCAGGATGGCGAAGATGAGGGCCGCGGCGGTCAGGGCGCGCTCGCCCCCCGACAGGAGCGCCAGGCTCTGCGTGCGCTTGCCCGGCGGCCGCGCCACGATGTCCACCCCCGAAGCCGTCGGGTTGTCGGGGTCGGTCAGCGTCAGCCGCGCCGTGCCCCCGCCGAAGAGTTGGGTGAAATAGACCGTGAACTGCTCGGCCACGGCCTCAAAGGTGCGGATGAACTCGTCGTTCATCATGCGGTCCAGTTCGGCAATGGCCGCCCGCAGCGACTTGTCGGCCTCTTGGAGGTCCTCGGACTGCGCGGTCAGGAAATTGTAGCGCTCCAGCGTTTCGGCGTATTCGGTGGGCGCGGTGGGATTGATGGCGCCGAGCCTGCGAATCTGCCCGCGCACCTGCTGAATCTGCTCCTCCAGGCCGTCGGGCAGGGCCTCCACCTCGGGCAGCGAACTCACGATGGGGCGGAGCGGCAGCGGGGGCTGGGCGGGCAGCCCCTCGGCGATCTCCACATCAATGAGGCCGAGGTCGCTCTCCATCTGGCGCTTGAGGGCGGCCAATTCGTCGCGGCGGCGCTCCATCTCCAGCAGCGCCTGGTTGTGGGCCTGTTCGGCCTCGCGCAGGGCGGCGCGTTCCTTCTGGATGCGCGCCTCCAAATCCATCTGCGCGGCTTCCATCTCGCCCAGGCGCGCCTCGGCCGGGGCAATCTGCGCCGCGAGGGATTCCAGTTGGGCCGCCAGCGCCTCGGCCCGCGCGCGCAGGTCGCGCTCGGCGGCTTCCAGTTCGTCGCGCTCCGTCTGCAACGCCTGCAACCGGTCGCGGCGACTGTGCAGTTGCCCGTCCAGTTGCGCCAGCGACTGCTGATGGCCGCGCACGATCGCCTTGTGGTTCTCCACGTTCTGCTCGGCCAGCGACACGGCAGCCCTGGCCTCGGCCAGCGGCACGGCCAACGAGTCGGGCATGGCGTCCAGCGACGCCTGAAGTTGGGCCAGGCGGCCCCGCGCATCGGTCTCGCGCTGGGCCAGTTGCGCCAGGTCGGCGTGGGCCTGGGCTTCCTTGTCCGCCAGGGCTTCCAGGTTCTGATCCAGTTGGTGAACAAGGGCCTGCCGCCATTCCACTTCCTGGGCCTTCTTGTCGGCCTGGCGCTGAAGCGCGGCCAGCGAAGCGCGCGCCTGCGCCTGCCTGGCGGCGAGGGCGTCCACCTGGCGCTGGGCCTGCGCCAGTTGGTCGCGGGCGGTCTGCTCGGCCTGTGCCGCGGATTGGAGCGCCGACTGGAGCGCCTCGCGCCGCCGGCCCAGGTCGCGCAGGGCGGTCTCCAGTTCGGCGCGCTCCCGCTGCCGCGACAGGAGCCCCGGCGCCTTGCGGGCTTCGGCCCCGCCAGTGATGGCCCCCGTGGAGCGGATGAGTTCGCCGTCCAAGGTTACGATTTGGAACGCGCCGCGCATCTGGCGGTACAATGCGCGCGCGGCCTTCATGTCGTCCACCACCACGGTGTGGCCCAGCAGCAGATCCAGCACGGGAGCCAACCGCGCCGGCGCCTGCACCAGGCGCGCCGCAACGCCCAGCACGCCCGGCAATTCGGGCGGCTTCACGGGCGAAGGCGGGCGCAGCGTTTCCAGCGGCAGGAACGTGGCGCGCCCCGCCGATTCGCGGCGCAGGTACTGGATGGCCTGCTCCGCATCGGCCCATGTCTCGGTGATGATGTCCTGGACGTGAGCGCCCAGGGCCGTCTCTATGGCCTTCTCCAACTCAGGCGGCGCCTGAATCTGGTCGGCCACCACGCCCAGCGCGCCACGCAGATGGCCCTCGCGCGCGGCAGCGAGCACGGCCCGCGTTCCAGCGTACAGCCCCGCGCCCTCGTCCTGCATGCGGCGGAGCATGTCCAGCCGCGCCTGGGCGGTTGCGGCCTCTTCCCGCACCCGTGCCATGTCCTGTTCGGCCTGGCGGGCCTGGGCCTGGGCGGCCTGGATGCGCTGCTGGGCCTGCGCCACGGCGTCGCGCACGCGGGCGGCTTCCTGCTCCAACTCGGCCAGCGCCTGCTGCAGCGCCTGCTGCTCGGCGCGCGCCGCCGTCAGTTCGCCCTGCTGCGCGGCCATGGCGGCTTCGTGGCTCCCCTTCTCGGCGAGTTGCTCCTTGCGCCGCTCCGCGAGTTGTGTCAGGCGGTTGCGGCGGTCGGCGGCCTGCGTCGCGATCTCAAACAATTCGTTCTGCAGCGCGGTGATCTGCGACAGGATTTCCTGCCGCGCGCGCTGCTGGGACTCGTGCTCGGCCTCCACGCGGCGCAGGGCAGCGATCGCACCCTCCCATTCGGCCACAAGGGCCTGGAGGTGCGACTCGGCGGCGCGGAGGCGTTCGGCCTGGGCGGCGCGGCTGGCTTCCAGCGGGGCCATCTCCTCTTGCGCCTCCGCGAGCAGCCTGCCCACCAGGCGCAGGCGTTCCTGGCGCACGGCCCAATCGCGTTGCACGGCCTCGGCGCGCGTGTGCAGTTCGGCGCTGTCCCGATGCCATTGGGCCAGTTGCTGGCGAAGGGCGTTCTGATCCGCGCGCGCCGACGCCGCCTGCGCCTCCAGGCGTTCTAGCCGCGTCTGGGCCTGCTGCAGGGCCTGCCGCGCCTGGTTCAGCGTTTCGCGGGCCTGTTGCAGCGCACGGCTCGCCTTCCGCCAGCGGTAGCCGTACCAGACGCGCAGCAATTCCTCCAGTTCTCGGTTCAGCGCATGGTACGCCTCGGCCTGCTGCGCCTGGCGGCGCAGGGTCTTCAGGCGCGGCTCAATCTCGGCCAGGATGTCCCGCACGCGCACCAGGTTCTGCTCGGTCGCCTCCAGTTTGGCCAGGGCCGCGTCGCGCTTGGATTGATAGAGCGTGATGTTGGCGGCTTCCTCAAAGAGCGTCCGCCGCTCCTCGGGGCGCAGCGAGAGGGCCGCGTCTATGTGCCCCTGCCCGATGACGATGGAGTTGCGCTTGGTCAGGCCGCTCTTGGCGAGAAGTTCCGTAACGTCCTTCAGGCGCACGCGGCTGCCGTTGATGGTGTACTCGTTCTCGCCCGAGCGATAGGCGCGGTGGGTAATCGTAACCTCGCTGAAATCCAGGGGAAGCCAGCCATCGGAGTTGTCCAGCGTCATGCTGACCTGGGCCATGCCGACGCGGGCGCGCTGGGAACTGCCGTGGAAGATCATGTCTTCGGTGCGCTTGGCGCGGAGGAGACGATAGGATTGCTCGCCGAGAACCCAACGGACGGCATCGGCGATGTTGCTCTTGCCGCTGCCGTTGGGGCCGACGATGGCGGTGACGCCATCGTTGAACACGAATTCGGTCTTGGACGCGAACGTCTTGTATCCCTGAAGTTCCAGCCGCTTGAGACGCAATCTGCCCTCCGCACAGGTCCACGCGGGGTATCGGCGCTCCTGGGGCAAACGACGACGCCGCAGATTCCTGCCAGGTACGTCGCGCAACGTGAGGAGGCACCTACCCGTCAGGCACAAGTATATGTGCGGAGGGGCCGATTGTCAACGCGCGCACGCCCCGCCACGCAGTCGCGCACAAGGGCGCGCAGGTCAGGCGGCCAGGCGCGCAACCCGGCGTCTGCTCAACGGCGTACCTTGGCTTCCAATGCCGCTATCTTGCGGTCAAGCGCGTTCACAAGCCAGTCCAGCGCGCCTGGGGTCTCGAACCACACCTCCCATGTTATGCCCACATACTCTATGGCCTCGCTTTCACCGCCCGGTTGTATGAACCCAGGCATGCGCGAGGGCATCGCCTTCACCCCAATCAGGTACAACGGCACAAAGGGGTTCATGCCCAGCGCCTTGTCCAGAGCGCGGCTGGATTTGGCCGTGTCGCCAAACTTGCGGAACAGCAGAATCGCGCGGTTGTAGGCCCAGCCAGCCGAGGGGTCGTCGGCATACTGATCCAGCAGCCTCCGCGCCCCTGCGTCGTCCCCCGTGGCTAACAGCCAAGCCATGAGCGCGTAACGGTTCCCCTGGTTGTCGTTGGGGTTCAAGCGGAGCAAGTCCCAAAGATGATCTATAGCCTCCTGGCGCTTCCCCATCGCCCACAGGCTCCAGGCAAGGCCGGCGCGCGCTCGCATGTACGGCCGGGTCTCCAGAATCCCCCAGAAGTTCCCCGCCTCCTCCTGGAACATGCGGGCTCCAAGCACCCGCTCCCCGGCTTTCACCCCTTGCTCAAACAGGTCATGCGCTTCCTGCGCGGTACGTGCGGTTTCCTCCGCAAGAAGCACGTAGGCATCGGCGCAGTCGGGCGAGACTTTCAGGGCTTCGCGCGCCAGTTTGGCCCGCTTGGCGCCCCTCGCCTCCCACGCGTCGTACATGATCTCCTGCGCTTGCTCCAGCGGGGTCCGCGGGGGGACCTGAGGAATCTCGCCAGATGCCATCAACTCGTCAAGAATGGCCTGCGCTTCCTCCGGAGTCTCGGGAGCCCTTTCCTCCAGCACGCGGTGGACGTGCGCCAGCGACCGTTCCATCACGCGTGGGTCCACGACCACCCTTGGGGCGCGGCGCTTGGATTTCTTGGGTTCTTCCTGCTCTGCCGACGGTTGTGGCTGTGCTTTCTTTTTTGCTAATCCTTTCATCTCTCTCCCCTCGGTCTCTTCAAGTCTTGACTTCATCCCTACTCTGTCCGTACTTCACACCGTGCCGGCCAGAGCCACCATCGCGCGGAACGTCCTGTACGCGGTCTCCATGTCCGGCGCTGTGAACTCCAGCGTCAGGCCGTCGGTTCGGCGGCTGCCGGGAATCAGCGCGGCCATATCGGCCTGGGCCAGGCGCTGGAACACGGCCCGCACCTTCACGGGCGTCGCCACCACAAACGGCGCCACCCTCTTGCGCATGGCGCGCTCGGCGGCTTCCCGTATCTGCCGATGCGCCACATCGGGGTGCAGGCAGCGCGCGGCTTTCCACCCCACGCCCTCCTTGACGGCGACCGTCTCTATGTCGCCGAGCAGCGCGCGGGCCTCCTCGGTAACCGCACGGTCGCCGGTTACCAGCACCACCGGCACGCCGTAGGCACCGGCCACGGCGGCGTTCAGCCCCGTCTCGCCGACGGCTTGCCCGTTCAGGCGCAACTCGGTAACGATGCTCCCCGCGTAGGTATGCGCCAGCACGCCCCCGCCCGTGCCCATGCGCGAATGGTAGCCCACGAAGAACACCGCGTCCACATTCGGGCCGATGCCCTCCATCATGCTCAACGGCTTGGGGCTTCCCGAGATGAGTTCGGCGGCGGGGTTCAACTCCTCCAGCAAGATGTTGGCCATGCCCCCGTGGCTGTCGTTGACCACCACGCGTGTGGCCCCGCCCGCGAGCGCCCCCTCAACGGCGGCATTGGCGTCGGCGGTCATCAACTTGCGGAAGCGGTCGTACTCCTTGTGGGTAGCGGTAACGTGATCGGTTGTAACCACGCCGGAGATGCCTTCCATGTCCACCGAGATCAGAACGTTCATCGCACACAACTCCCCAGGGTTGGGACTCGCAAGCCATCGGGAACCCGCGAACGTTCCCGCGCTCGCGGCGACACAACTCTCTTATACCACCCGACTGGAGCATCGTCAAGTGCCCGGACAAAACAAAAGCAGCCCCTAGCATCGGGGCTGCTTTCGCGCATCGCCCAAACTGCTATGGCCAAACAGGAGGTCAGGCGCGGGCTGCGGCAAGGCTCCTCTGGTACATCGGGCACGCCTCGCAGGCGGGAGACAGCCTGCCGACAGCCAGTTGCTTGGCGAGCCAGCAGGGCAGGTCGGGCCGCCGCACAGCCGGGCAGTCGGCCTTGTCCTCGGCGCTGCACCCCTTGACATCCCAGCACGCCTGGGGACCTGCAGCCTCGGCCACCGCGCGGGCCAGGGCCTCCCTCTTCTCGGCCTCCAGGGCGCGAGCTTCCTCGCGTTGCACGTAGGCGCTCACGCCCCACGACAGGAGCACCATCACCACGATGGGCACCCCCAACCGCAACACAAACAACCCGATTACCGCAAGTACTGTTTCCATCGCCGACCTCCTTAATCTTTCACCGCCCCCGAGGGGGCACTACACGGCCTACAATCTTCTGTTCCACCTATAGGATACCCGATGCAACCGCGAAAGGCTATCGGGTCTTATGTCCATTCTCCAATGAGCAGAACTCCCCATGCCCTGCGTCGGCAGTTCCCGCGTACAGGGAGGACCAATGGGGGATTTTCCCACTGCAAAATGGACGCAATTCCGTATGGAATTCCACGGTTCGCTGTGATACGCTAGAGGTGGAAAGGAGGGACGCCGATCCCTCATACCATATAGGAGGTGGAAGATGATGACCATAATGGACGATCTGGTGATTCTGGGAATGATGTTCGTGCGCTTGGGCGTTCCCATCCTGATGATGGCGTTGGCAGCGGTGCTGCTCAACCGCGTGGATCGCTCGCCGGCGTAGTCGGGAGTCGCGCCGCGAGGCCTTGAGCGCGAAGGGCCTCACCCACTACATTCTGCACATGGAGGAATTGCATGAACACTCGTTGTCATCCGTACCGCAGCCATGCCCTGCTCAACGGGCTGATCGTCGGCTGCGTCCTTGCTCTGGCCATGCTGTTGGCGCTCTCGCAGGTGGCGCTGGCCCAGGAACCCGCCCCAACGTACAAGGGGCCCGACCAGTGCGCCGCATGCCACTCGGCCGAGGCGCGAGCCTGGCAGAACTCCACCCACGCCAAGGCCACGTCGTCCGTCCCGCCGGATGCCGACCGTGCCTGCCTGCGGTGCCACACCACCGCCTTCAACGCATCCGATGGCACGTGCGCTTACAAAGACGTGGAGTGCGAAGCCTGCCACGGGCCCTATGTGGAAGGCCACCCGCGCAGCGCGTTGATGAAACTTCCCACCGACTCCGCCGCGTGCCAGGAGTGCCACGCGAAGACCTACGACCAGTGGGAAACCACGCCCCATGCCCAGATGAACGTCCAGTGCATCGGGTGCCACAACGCCCATTCGCAGGCCCTGCGGCTGCCGGCAGAGCAACTCTGCACGTCGTGCCACCGCGCCAAACTGGAATCGTTCCCCCACACCGAGCACGACAGCCTGGGCATTGCGTGCACGGTCTGCCACGTCCCCGTCGGCCGCTCGCGCGAGGCGGGGGTAAGCCTGGTGAGCACCAAAGGCGGGGGCAACGCGCCCGACCACAGTTTCGCCCCGCCGGCCGAATCCTGCGTCGGCTGCCATGCCAAAGGCACCGTGCCCACCACGTCGGGCATGGCGGCCCAGGCCGATCCCGCCAAGGTCCTGGCCGACCAACTGGAGGCCGCGGAGCGCGCCAACGGCACCCTGCGCAACCTGGCGATTGTAACGCTGGGCGTGGGCCTGGGCATCGGCGGGGTACTGGGTGTCGTTGCCATCCTGCTGATTGGCTACATTGCCCAGAGGAGGGGCAAGCCATGGACAATCTAGACAAAGCCCGAATCTCCCGCCGCGACTTTCTGAAGAGTCTGGGGTTGGGCGCGGCTGCGGCTGCGGCGGCGTCCTTGCTGCCCGAGACCACCGCGCTGGCCGCCGAAGCGCCCGCAGGCCCCACCTGGGGCATGCTGATTGACCTCACCCGCTGCACCGGCTGTAACTCGTGCGCGCTGGCGTGCAAGGAAGCCAACGGCCTGCCGCAGATACCGGGGAAGGTGCCCACCGCCCTGGAAGCCGACACCTACACCTTCGTGGAGGCGTTCCAGGTGGCCAACCTGCGCGGGGAGATCGTTACCCGTTATGTCAAGCGACAGTGCATGCACTGCCTGGAAGCCGCGTGCGTGTCGGCCTGTCCTGCCGCCGCCATGCACAGCAGCGGCGAAGGCCCCGTCATCTACCGCGCCAGCCGCTGCCTGGGATGCCGCTACTGCGAGGTCGCCTGCCCGTTCGCCATCCCGCGCTTCAACTGGGACAACAGCATCACGCCCACCATCAACAAGTGCTGGATGTGCTACGAGCGGCTCAAGGAGGGCGAGGAGCCTGCCTGCGTGGCGGCCTGCCCCACGGGCGCTATCCGCTTCGGCAGGCGCGACGACCTGCTGGCCCAGGCCCATGCCCGCATCGCCTCGCACCCCGACCGCTATGTGGATCACGTCTTCGGAGAATCCGAGGTCGGTGGCACCTCGGTGCTCTACCTCTCCGACGTGCCCTTTGATCGGCTCGGCTTTCCGGCGAATCTGCCGTTGGTTGCGCCGCCCAAGCAGACCGAGAAGATTCTGTACAAACTCCCCTACGTGATCTTCGGCATGGCCGCGTTCATGACCGGCACGGCGCTCTACACCCATCGGAAGCCCGCGGTCGCCGTGCCCGTGGAAGCCGACGCCGCGACCGATGCCCCGGACAAGGAGGAGTAGCCCATGGGCGAAATCGTTGCCTATCCCGCGTTCTGGATCGTGGCCGCGTTGAGCATCGGCATTCCGGTGGCGTTCCTCGTCGGCGCGCGGTTCCTAGCCCTGCGCCTGGCAGGGCGTTCCCAGGGCGCAGCCACCGCCGCTGCCGAGCGCATCGTCATCACGGTGCCCCGCGTGCGCTCGCCCTGGAAGGTGCTGCGCGACCTGGCGCTCATCGGCGTCATGGCCACCGGCACCGCCATCATCCTGGTGCGGTTCATGTTCGGCCTCGGCGCCGTAACCAACCTCAGCGACCGTTTCGCGCTGGGGTTCTGGATCGGGTTTGACGTGATGAGCGGCGTGGCGCTGGCGGCGGGCGGGTTCGTCATGGCCGCCACGGTGCACATCTTCCGCATCCGCCGCTTTGAGCCACTGGTGCGCCCGGCCATCCTCACGGCCTTCCTGGGCTACCTGCTGGTCATCGCCGCGCTGCTGGTGGATTTGGGCCGGCCCTACAACGTCTGGCGGCCTCTGGTGCACTGGCAGTACCACTCGGTGCTCTGGGAAGTGGGCATCTGCGTCGCCACGTACACCGTCGTCCTGTTCGTGGAGTTCCTGCCCGTCATCCTGGAGCGCGTCAACCAGATTGAAGCCGTTACCCGACGCTTGCCCACCGTGCCCCTCTATCGCTGGCTCAAGAAAGTGTCCATCGTGTTCATCATCCTGGGCGTGGTGCTGTCCACGCTCCACCAGTCGTCGCTCGGCTCCCTGTGGGTCATCGTCCCGCAGAAACTCCACCCGCTGTGGTACTCGCTGTACCTGCCGGTCTTCTTCTGGCTGTCGGCGGTGGCGGTCGGGTTCGCCATGACCATCGTGGAGTCCAACCTGAGTTCCCGCGCCTTCAAGCGCGGACTGGAGCAGCACCTGCTGGCCGAACTGGGGCAGATTGCTTCGGTCGTCCTGGCGGTGTACCTGGCGGCGCGGTTTGTGGACATCACGGCGCGCGGCGCGTGGCCCCGCGCCTTTGAGCCGACGCTGCAGGCCGCGACGTTCTGGGTGGAGATGGCGTTGGGCGTGATCGCCCCCATGATCCTGTTCGCCGTGCCATCGCTGCGCCGCAACCCGAAGGTGCTGTACGGCGCGGCGTGGCTCGTGGTTCTGTTCGGCGTGGCGCTCAACCGCCTCAACGTCTCGTGGCTGGGCCTGCTGTCCTACACCGGCAACATCTACAGCCCCTCGTGGATGGAACTGGTCGTAACCGTTACCCTCTTGGGGTTCGGCGTGCTGGCCTTCTACCTGGCGGCGAAATACCTGCCCGTCTTCCCCGAAGAGGGCGCGCACGAGACGCACTAGGTTGCCACCTTCCCCTCCTGCGGGCGGACGGCCCCCACGAAAGGCTGTCCGCCCGTTTCCCGTGGATTTTACACTTTCACCACAAGCCTCTAATCTGCCTTTCATGTAGCCGCGCCTCATTCATGATACAATAATAGCAGTTCGCGCTGCGGTGTTGCCGCAGGGAGCAACCCCGCGCCAGATTGAGATGGAGGGCGGCATGCAGAAGAGAACCATCTGGATAATCCTGGTCATTGTGTTGGTGGCTGCGGCCATCTTCGGATTCAGCCGCTGGAACGCATCCCGCAAGGCCAGCAGCGCCGCGCCGCAGACATCCACGGTGCAACGCGGAGACCTGCAGGCCATCGTGGGCACTTCCGGCACGGTGCGCGCGGCCCAGTCCATGGACCTCACCTTCGGCATCGCCGGCACGGTGGTGGAAATTCTGGTGGCCGAGGGCGACAAGGTTACAGCAGGGCAACCGCTGGCCCGCCTGGACACCACGACGCTGGAGGCGCAGGTCGCCAGCGCCGAACTGTCGCTGCGCCTCGCCGAGAAGAACCTGGCGGACCTGAAGTCCCCGCCCACGAAGACGGAAATCGCCCAGGCCGAAGCGGCCCTCGCCAGCGCCAAGGCCGCCTACGAGGCCGCCAAGGCCAAGCCGGTGGAATGGCAGATCGCCCAGGCCGAGGCTGCCCTGGAGAAGGCCCGCAAGACGCTCCAGGAAGCCCAGGCGGCCTACGACGCCGTCTCGTGGCGCCCCAATATCGCCATGCTCCCCCAGGCCACCCAACTCCAGCAGGCCACCGAAGCCTACCAGACCGCGCTGGACAACTACCGCATTGCCATGGCCAGCGTGAGCGACGCGCCCATCAAGAGCGCCTACGCCCAGATGCTCCAGGCCCAGGACGCCTATGACAAGTTGATGGCGGGGCCCACCGAGGAGGAACTCCTCAACGCCGAGGCCCAGGTAACCCAGGCGAAACTGGCGCTGGACACCGCGCGCAAGAATCTGGACAGCGCCACACTCAAGGCCCCCTTTGACGGCACCATTACCGCCGTCAACATCATCACGGGCCAGACGGTGGCAGCGAACACCGTCGCCATGTCCATCGCCGACCTGGATCATCTCCAGATTCAGGCCAACCTGCCCGAAGTGGACGCCGTGCAGGTCAAGGTGGGCCAGCGCGCACAAATCACCCTGGACGCCATCTCCACGCAGACCATAAGCGGCCAGGTTACCAAAATCGCCCTCATCGGCACTGTTACCCAGGGGGTGGTGAACTATCCGGTAACCATCAACCTTGACCCCACCGACCTGCCGGTGAAGCCCGGGATGACCGCCAGCATCAACATCATCGTGGACGAGCGCAAGAACGTGCTCATGGTGCCCAACCGCGCCATCCGTTCCCTGGGCCGCAATCAGGGCTACTACGTGGAGGTCATGGTGGAGGGGCAGATCATCCAGTTGCCGGTTACCATCGGACTGAGCAACGGCACCATGACCGAAGTTACGGGGACGGGCCTCCGAGAAGGGGATACGGTGGTAGTGTCCACCACCACAACCACCAGCGGCCGTATCCCGGGCGTGGGCGGCATCGTCGGCGGCCCCATGGGGCCCTTTTAGGTGATCGCATCATCGCGCCGCTTCTGGCGGCCCGACGGGAGAAAGCCCTATGGCGCTGATTGAGATTGAGAATGTTACCAAAGTGTACCGCATGGGCGAAGTCCAGGTCCACGCCCTGCGCGGAGTATCGCTCGCGATAGAGAAAGGCGAGATGGTCGCCATCATGGGGCCATCCGGCTCCGGCAAGTCCACGCTGATGAACATCCTGGGCTGCCTGGACAAGCCCACGTCGGGCGTGTACCGCCTGGAAGGGGTGGATGTGGGGAGCCTGGACGACGACGCCCTGGCGCGCATCCGCAATCAGAAGATCGGGTTCGTCTTCCAGACGTTCAACCTGTTGCGGCGCACGTCGGCCCTGGCCAACGTGGAACTGCCCATGATCTATTCGGGCAACGGCAACCGGCGGCAGCGCGCGCTGAACCTTCTGGCGTCGGTGGGGTTGAGCGAGCGCGCCCATCATCTGCCCACGCAACTGTCGGGCGGCGAGCAGCAGCGCGTCGCCATCGCCCGCGCCCTGGTCAACAACCCATCCATCATCCTGGCCGACGAGCCAACGGGGAACCTGGACAGCAAGGCGGGCGCCGAAATCATGGCCATCTTCCACCGCCTGCACCGCGAGCAGGGCCAGACGGTGATCCTGGTTACCCACGACCCGCTCATCGCCGCCCAGGCCCAGCGCATCATCCGCCTGCGCGACGGCCTCATCGTGGACGGCGACGGCACACAGGAGGAAGCCGCATGAACGCACACCCCAGATTGGCGGAGAAAGGTTCATCCCGTAGAATGTATCCGGACGTGCGTCGGCCCGATCTCTAGCAGGGAGTGCACTCGCTATGCGGCAGGATTTCACCACCTCGTCGGATACGCCCAAAAGATGGGCCCGTTGGGAATGGGCTGCGCTGGCAGCCATTACCCTTGTTGCTGCCTTCCTTCGGACGTACCTGCTGCGTGTCTTCCCACCCGGCGTCCATTTTGACGAGGCGGTTTACGGCCTGCAGGCCGAAGAAATCTACCGGGGTAGTTTTCCCATCTTCTTCAAGTCGTACACAGGGCGCGAGCCATTCTATATGTATCTGGTGGCCCTCGTCTATCTGTTCACCGGGCCCAACACGTTCGGATTGCGGCTCGCCTCTGCGCTCATTGGGACGTTGACCGTGCCCATAACCTACCTGGCATTCCGCCAGATGTTCGGCCGTTGGGTGGCACTTGTCGGCGCCTTCATCACGGCCACCGCCTATTGGCACTTCAACGTAACGCGCACCGGCTTCTGCTGGACGTTGATGCCGCTTGTGGAGACTATGGCGATCTACTTCCTATGGCGCGGCTACCACGAAGGCAAGAAGTGGTTGTTCATCCTGGGCGGCATCGCTACCGGAAGCACGCTCTACATATACCTGGCGGCGCGCTTCTTCCCGCTCACGATGCTCCTGATCCTGCTGTACCTGTTCATCGTGGATCGGCAGCGCTTCCGGGCGCAATGGAAGGGCATCACCCTGGCCGTGGCAGCCGCAGCGCTCACTTTCGCGCCCCTTGGCATCTACTATCTGAGGAACTCTCACGACTTCTGGGAGCGCGCGAATCAAGTCGGCGTCTGGGCGAAGGCGGGTGAGCGTAGCCCGTTGTCCATCATCGCTGAGAACATCTACCACATGGGCATCACCTACCTGCCGCACCTCAACATGAGTACCCGTTACAGCCTGCAAGGCAAGCCGGTCTTTGACATTCTGATCGGGCCATTCTTCCTGCTAGGTGTGGCCGTGGCGCTGTGGCGGTGGAGACAGCAACCATACGGGATACTGTTGTTGTGGTGGCTGGGCATGAGCCTCCCGCCGATTCTGACGGCCGAGCCCATGCCCGTGGGCCAGCGCATGTTTGGCGTGATTCCCGCCATCTACGGACTCGCAGCAGTAGGCATGTTAGTCCTGCTAGGGTGGCTGAAAGCGCACATCCAGTGGTGGAAAGCGGCCGCGCTATGCGCGGGGGTGATCCTGGCCGCCGAGGGCATTTGGAACGGCATCCACTACTTCACCATCTGGGCACCGAGCCGCACCGTGTACTACGGGTTCCACAGCGATTACGTCCAGATTGCGCACCTGGCCAAAGCGGAAATGACCGCCGGGCACACCGTAATCATCGCGTCCGAGCACTACAAACATCCTTCCTCAGTCTTCACCGAGCCTGTTACCGTCAATGCAAAATGGCTGGTTGGCAAGAAACTGGCGGTCTTGCCCGCATGGGATGGACGCGAAATTGACTACTTCGTGCCGGTAGCCCATGCCAACCCCATCACGCCTGCGTTGCAGGTCATTGAGAGAGTCGCATGCTCCAAGAAGGAATTCCGAAACAGGGTCGGAGACGTGGGTGTGGTGCTGTACCGCATCTGCAGGCCGCCAGCCGCAGAACATCCCGACTCCCCGGTCGCCACGCTGGGCGATGAAGTCAGACTCTGGGGTCTGCAGGTGCCGCGCAAGGCGACTCGCGGAGAGCCCCTGCGGGTGGGCATAGAGTGGGAGGTGCTGAAACCGGCCAGTGGCGCGCGGAATTTCGCCGTTCATCTCGTGGATGCGCAGGACCTGCTCTGGGCGCAGACGGATGAGATTGGTTACCTGCCAAGCGAGTGGCAGCCCGGCGACCACGTGTGGCAGTGGCTAGACGTGCCGCTGGACCTCTGGCTGGCGCCTGGCACGTACATGGCCCGCCTGATTCTGTCCGGCGACAAGGCCATACCGCTCCCCGTGCGGGACGCGCAGGGAGCAATGAGAGGTGTGTACGTGGACGCAGGGGAGGTTGCCATCGCCGTCGGCCAGCGTTGGCTACAGCCGATCCAAGCCTCTGCGCCATCACTGGGCGCTGTGCGTGTGCCCAGATGGACGCTGGCAGACGCGGAGAGGCGCCCTGGTGAGACGGTTCTCGTGGAAGTGGATTGGCAAGCTGTCCAACCCACCACCTCGCGCACGTCGGCGCGTCTCTGGCTGGCTGACTCGGCGGGGGATGTACCTGCGTCCTGGGAGTATCCGTTGGCCGTGGACTATCCAGCCGCGGGCTGGGCAGTCGGCGAAGTGGTTCGCCAACGGTATTTGCTTCGCCTTCCTGCCGACATTGCTGAAGGCGTGTACACGTTGAGGATGACCTTGCCTGGGCAGGCCAATGCGGTCTCCCTTGGGTCGGTTCGCATCGCCGGCGTTACACGGATGATGACCCCGCCGCCCATGAGCCATCCTTTGGCCCAACCGTTCCGCCTGGGGAACCAGATTGAGTTGTTGGGCTACGACCTGGACAAGGAGGTGTTGTCTGCCGGCGAGCCGGCTTCGTTGACCCTCTACTGGCGCGCGCTGACCATAATCCATGCCGAATACAAGGTTTTCGTTCATCTTATTGACGCCGATGGGAAGATCGTGTCGCAGAGCGATGCTGCCCCCGCCAACTGGACACGCCCAACTACGGGCTGGATTGCGGGAGAGGTAGTGGCCGACACGCACACCCTCCAGGTACCAGCGGGGAGCGCGCCCGGCAACTACCGTATCGCCGTAGGCATGTACAAGCCACACGCCTTGGAGCGCCTGGACGCGCGGACGGTTTCAGGCGAACGTCTGCCCGATGACCAAGCCGTTGTCGGGCAAATCACCATTGTGGATTAGTCCCATGACGAGGAGTTTCAGATGAACCCTTGCCACTTGAAGTCGCACAGCGCCCCGCTGGTACACAGCGACGGCACACAGGAGGAAGCCGCATGAACGTGCAAGAGAGCCTTCGCACGGCCATCACCAGCCTGTCGGCCAACAAACTGCGGTCGTTCCTGACCATGCTGGGCATCATCATCGGCGTGGCCGCCGTCATCGCCATGCTCTCCATCGGGCGCGGCGCCCAGGCAGCCATCACCAACCGGATTACCAGCATGGGCACCAACCTGCTCTTCGTGCGCCCCGGCGCCGCCAGCCAGGGGGGCGTCCGCATGGCGCAGGGATCGGCGGCGACGCTGACCTACGAGGACGCGCTGGCCCTGGCCGACCCCGTGCGCGCCCCCTCGGTGGCCGCCGTCGCGCCCGAGGCGTCGGCCTTCGGCCAGGTGGTGTACCTGTCCAACAACATCAACACCCAGATCACAGGCGTTACGCCCGAGTACGAGCAGGTGCGCAACATGCCGGTGGAGAGCGGCTCCTTCATCACGGCGCAGCATGTCGCCGCGCGCAGCCCGGTTGCCGTCATCGGCGCCAACGTCGCCGCCGAACTGTTCAACGGCGAAGACCCGCTGGATAAGACCATTCGCATCAACGGGCAGAACTTTCGCGTCATCGGCGTCCTGAAAGCCAAAGGCGGCACCGGCTTCGGCGTGGTGGACGACCGAATCCTGGTGCCCCTCACGACGCTGCAAAGCCGTTTGGCGTCCAGCGGGCGGTTCCGTGGCGGCAACACCATCCAGACCATCAACGTGCAGGTGGTCAGCGAGAAGGTAACCGACCAGGCGGTTGAGGAGATCAGCGCCATCCTGCGCGAGCGCCACAACATCCTCTACCAGGATGATTTCACCATCACGAGCCAGAAGGATACCATTGAGGCCGCGAACCAGATCACGGGCATCCTGACGGTGTTCCTGGGCGGCATCGCGGCCATCTCGCTGCTGGTCGGCGGCATCGGCATCATGAACATCATGCTGGTCTCCGTTACCGAACGCACCCGCGAGATCGGCATCCGCAAGGCCGTCGGCGCCCGCAAGCGCGACATCCTGGCGCAGTTCCTGACCGAGGCCACCCTGTTGAGCGTGGCTGGCGGCCTGGGTGGCATCCTCGTTGGGTACGGCATCTCGCGGTTCATCACGGGCATCAACCTGGGCAACACGCAGATTAGCGCCGTCGTGGGCCTGGACTCGGTGCTCCTGGCGACGCTCTTCTCGGTGGCGGTGGGGCTGTTCTTCGGGATTTTCCCGGCCCAGCGCGCCGCCGAGTTGAACCCCATTGAGGCGTTGAGGTACGAGTAGCCGATGGCCGATGGCCTTTAGCCAATAGCCCCTAGCCTTTAGCCATTCGCCACCGGCTATCGCAGCATGTGCGAACGCTGGACACCGGCCGGTTGGGGTCAATGGCTATAGGCTATGGGCCAAAGGCTATGGGCTAAAGGCTATCGGCCCGATTGCGAGGAGGACACATGAAGAAGAACATCCTGTGGATCGTATTGGCCGTGGTCTTGATCGTGGGCGCGGGCGTGGGTGGCTACCTCTTCGGCGTGGAGCAGGGCAAAGCCCAGGCGGCCAACGTCCGCGAGCGGTTCATCGCCGAGCGGTTCGGCGCGACGGGGCCGGCCGCCCAGGGCACGCCCGGCGCCATGTTCCAGGGCGGGGCCGGTCGCACCGGCGTCCCCGGGCGGGGCGCAACCGGCACCATCAAGGCCATCAACGGCAACACCCTCGTCGTGAGCACCGCCCAGCAGGAACTCAAGGTGCAGGTTACCGCCGACACCCGCATCACGATGACCACCCGGGGCAGCCTCTCGGACCTCAAGGTGGGCGACCGCATCATCGTCGGCGGCCAGACCCAGGGCGACACGATGACCGCCACGCAGATTCAGATCATCCCCGAGACGCCCTGACGGAAAGCGCGAGGAGCGGCGCTCCGAACACGGCGCCGCTCCTCCTGCTGCCCCAACCACGCGCCCCGCGGACTATGGCTCAATCAGCCCCTTGCGGATGGCGTATTTCGTCAACTCAATGCGGTTGTGCAGGTTGAGTTTCTCCATGATGTTGGAGCGATGGCGCTCCACCGTCTTGGTGCTGATGTGGAGTTCCAGGGCGATCTCCTGCGTCGTGTACCCTTCGGCGATGAGGGTGAGCACCTCGCGCTCTCGCTCCGTCAGGCCGTCGTAGGTCTCCTGCTCGCCCCCTTCGCGCACGCGCCGCATGTAGTCTTCCACCAGCGAGCGCGCCACCGTGGGATACAGGTACACCCCGCCGCTCTGCACCGCGCGGACGGCTTCGGCCAGGGCCATGGGCGCGGCCTTCTTGGGCACATAGCCCGACGCGCCCGCGCTCAATATCTCAAAGAAGTACTGCTCGTTGTCGTACATGCTCAGCACCAGGATGTTGCACTCCGGGTGCTTCTTCTTGATCTGCCGCGTGGCCTCAAACCCATCCATGTCGGGCATCACGATGTCCATCACCACCACGTCGGGCTTCAGTTCGTCGGCCAGACGCACCGCCTCGCGTCCGTCGCCAGCCTCGCCCACGATCTGGAGTTCCGGGTCGGTCTCCAGCAACATGCGCACGCCCGCGCGGACAATGGCGTGATCATCCACCAAAAGAATGCGTATCGGGCTCATGGCCCACCTCCTGCGCGAAGGGCACTTCCACCAGGATGCGCGTGCCTGCGCCCGGGCGCGAGTCAATGAGCATCGTCCCGCCCAGCCCCTCGGCGCGCTCCTTCATCCCGAGAAGCCCCCAAGCCGGTCGCGGCGACAGCGGATCCATCGCCGCCTCCGGATCAAACCCCGCGCCATCATCCTGAACCTCAAGGATCACCCGCCCGTACTCGCTCCGCAACGAGATGTGAACGCGCTTGGCATTGGCATGGCGGATGATGTTTTTGACCGATTCCTGCGCGATTCGGAACAGTTCCACTTCCAGATGAGGGGGAAGGCGCGTCTTTCCCAGCGCAAGGTTCAAATCCACCGGCGGCAGGCGGTCCTTGTTGGATTCCACCAGCCACCGCAGCGCCGCCACCAGCCCCAGGTCGTCCAACAGCGTCGGCCGCAGGTCCGCGATGAGCCGGTCAATCTCGTCCATGGCCTGCAACCCCACGCGGAGCAAATCCTTGAGCCGCTGCTCGGCCAGGCGCGGATCCGACACGACGATGGTTTCCAGCGCGCTCATGCCCGTAACCAGCGCGGTCAGCGCCTGGCCCATCTCATCGTGCAACTCGCGTGCGATGCGCCGCCGCTCCTCCTCCTGCGCCGCGACGACCCGCTCCAGCAACCGACGGAGCATCTGCTCGCGGCGCTGCACCTCGCGGTACAGCCAGGCCTTCTCCATCCCGACCGCCACCTGATTGGCCAGCGCCTGCGCCTGTTGCAGTTCCCGATCCGTGAACCGCCCTGCCTCGTGCGGGTTGGACAGGCTCATGACCCCAAGCACCCAGTTCTCGGAGCGCAACGGCACACAGATCAGGCTGGGGAGTTCCTCGCCCCCCGTTGTAACGCCCCGCCCCGACCGCATGACGCTATCGGCCATTTCCAGCGCCCGCAGGCAGGGCGTATCTATGCCCGTGCACGCCTTGACCGCCAGTTTGCCGGTGGATGGATTCAGCACCAGGATGCACCCGCACTCCACGCCGTCAAACAGCGCCACAATCCGCTCAATCGCTTCCTTTGCGAGCGCGTCCATGTCCAGGTGAGACGCCACCACGCGCGTGGTCTCCAGCAGGGCCGACAGTTCCCTCGCCAGGCGCGACAACTGGACGCTGTGCTCTTCGGCCTCCCGTCGCCGCGCTTCTTCGGCGCGCAGCGCCACCAATTGCGCGTCCCGCAGTGCCTGGCGTTCGGCCTGTTCAACCACCCCCAGCGCGTGGACGATGCCGTATGCCTCCGCGGCGAGCGCCGCCGCCCGCAGGTACTGAACCGGAAGGCCCAGCACACCCACGAACCACACCTCGTTGACCACCGAGGCGGGCCAGAGCACGCTGCGCGGGCCTGTAATGCCGTCCAGGATGGCAAACCAGATGGCCGCCCAGGCGGCAATGAGCATGTACTTCCCGAACGCGGCACCCAGTTTGGGGGCCATCTCCCGCCGCTGCAACCAGAACGCATAGGCCACCAGCGCGCCCGCGGGCAATCCCAGCGTGTAGCGCGCCCACACATCGGCAGCCCGCGTCCAGGTCCCCGTGTCCGCCAGGGCCAGGCGCATGACGACTGCCCCCACCAGCCACAACGCCGCCAGCCCGGGCAGAATCCACCGCCGCCTGTCGTGCTGCGGCTCCACCTGTCGCCACACCACCAGCCCGTAGGCCGCAAGCAACAGGCACGCGCCCGCGAGCAGCGCCAGTTGCGGCACGCCCGTGCTCTCGGCCGCCGGCGCCCCGGGCGATAGTCGGTCAAGCGCCGCCACATCCAGCCACTTCTTCAGCGCGCGCAGGAATGCCGCCGCCGCCAACAGCGCCAGGGGCCGGCCATAAGGGTAATCCTGCGCGCGGCCCATCTGCAACACCACAGCCAGGCCCAGCGCGAAAAACGCCAACCCCGAGACGAAGTAGGCCAGGCTCATACTCGGAAGCCCCGATTCTGCCATCCGTTCCACTCCCATGCCTCATCGCCGATCGTGCATCACCGCACAAATGCAGTATAGCGCGCTTTCGGTCCAAGCGCAACAGCCCCGCCGGCTCGCTGCATTTCGGTTCGGGGGCAACGCCAAGACCCCAAGGGTATCCGAGGCCCGTTGTCCGCAGGCACGTAGGGCGGATTTCCACAGCCGCCGAAGCCGGGGGCAGGTATGGAAACCTGCCCTACGCTCGCTAACCGCTATCCACGAATAACACGAATCCACGCGAATAGAGAACAGACCCCAAGGGTCTCGGAGACCCTTGGGGTCTATGTGCCGCGCCGTGCCATGCTCGCAGACACGTAGGGCGGCTTTCCACAGCCGCCGAAGCCGGGGGCACGCCCAGGTGCGACGCACTTCCGGAAGTGCGTTGCACCTTGGTCGCCAACACACGACACAGCCGAATCCTGCCGCCGCGCTTGCTTTCCACAGCCGCCGGATACTTCCCCTCGCCCCGCCTTGCGGCGAGAGGGCCAGGGTGAGGGGCCCAATCCCCTCGCCCCGCCTTGCGGGGAGAGGGCCAGGGTGAGGGGGTCCCGCCCCGCTTGCTTTTGACACAGACCCATGCCTGTGGTAAAATATGGACAACCGAATACGCCAACCAAAGGCTGTGATGGAAACGAGTAGTCGGGCGGAGACGCCCAGCGAGTCCGGGGCCGGTGGGAGCCGGATGCGCGAACCCCGACGAAAATCCTTCCGGAGCCGCCAACCGAACGGAGGCAACTCCCAGTAGACTTGGCCGGGGCGCGCCCGTTACAGCGGCGGGGGTATGAACACGTACCCACAGAGTGGACAGGCTCGCCTGTCAAGCAGGGTGGTACCGCGGGAGATCGCTCTCGTCCCTATGGGGCGGGAGTTTTTTGTTGCAGCGGTTCGCATGCTGCGGTCCGCCGTCGGCACGCCGAGGCAATCCCGTGTCCGCCGACCGCTGACCGCTGCTCGCTAGAGGCTATCGGCCAACGGCTAAAGGCTTTCTCGGAGGGGTCGCATGTTTCGTGAGGTTTCGCCACAGGTCAACTTCCCGAAGATGGAAGAGGGCATCTTGGAGTTCTGGCGGGCGCACAACGTCTTCGCCAAGAGCCTGGAACTGCGCAAGGACGCCCCGCGTTGGGTCTTCTACGAAGGCCCGCCCACGGCCAACGGCCGTCCGCACGCCGGGCACGTCCTGCCGCGCGTCCTCAAGGACCTCTTCCCGCGCTACCGCACCATGAAGGGATACTACGTCCTGCGCAAGGGCGGATGGGACACCCAGGGCCTTCCCGTTGAACTGGAAGTGGAGAAGGAACTCAGGATCAACAGCAAGGCCGAGATTGAAGCCTATGGCGTGGAGGCGTTCAACGAGAAGTGCCGCGAGAGCGTGTGGCGCTACGTGAAAGAGTGGGAGCAACTGACGGAGCGCATCGCGTTCTGGATTGACCTGGAGAACGCCTACATCACCTACAAGACCGAGTATGTGGAATCGCTCTGGTGGATTCTCAAGCAACTCTGGGACAAGGGGCTCATCTACCAGGGGTACAAGGTCGTGCCCTACTGCGCTCGCTGCGGCACGTCCCTCTCCAGCCACGAGGTCTCCCAGGGCTACCGCGACGTGCAGGACCCGTCGGTATTCGTCAAGTTCCCCCTGCGCGATGAGCCGGGGACGTATTTCCTGGTGTGGACGACGACGCCGTGGACGCTCCCCGGGAACGTGGCGTTGGCGGTGCACCCCCACGTGGAGTACGTCCTGGTGCAGCAGGGCGACGACAAACTCATCCTCGCCAAGGCGCTGCTGGAATACGCCCTGCGCGGCGAGTATCAGGTCCTGCGTTCTGTGAAGGCGAAGGAACTCATCGGCAAGCACTACCGCCCCCTCTACACCTTCCTGCCCGTGGACAAGGACTACGCCTACGTGGTGGGCGCGGACTTCGTGAACACCGAGGAGGGCACGGGCATCGTCCACATCGCGCCGGCCTTCGGGGCCGACGACCTGGACGTGGGCAAGGAGTACAACCTGCCCGTGCTCATGACGGTGGACCTGCGCGGGCGCTTCGTGAACGAGGTAACGCCCTGGCGCGGCATGTTCGTCAAGGACGCCGACCCGCTCATCACCGACGACCTGAAGACCCGCGGCCTGCTGTATCGCGCGGCCAAGTACGAGCACTCGTATCCCTTCTGCTGGCGCTGCCACCAGCCCCTGCTCTACTACGCCAAGACCACCTGGTACATTGAGACCACCAAGGTCCGCGACCAGATGCTGGCGACCAACGAGCAGATCAACTGGTACCCCGAGCACATCAAACACGGGCGCTTCGGCAACTGGCTGGAGACCAACGTGGACTGGGCGCTGGGCCGCGAGCGCTACTGGGGCACGCCCCTGCCCATCTGGGAATGCCAGGACTGCGGCCACCGCATCTGCGTGGGCAGTCTGGCCGAGTTGGGGCAGATGGCCGGGCGCGACCTGTCGGACCTGGACCCGCACCGCCCGTTCGTGGACGCCGTCGTCCTCAAGTGTCCCGAGTGCGGCGGGCAAATGCGCCGCATCCCCGAGGTCGCCGACGCCTGGTTTGACTCCGGCTCCATGCCCGTCGCCCAATGGCACTACCCGTTTGAGAACCAGGACATCTTCAAGGAGCAGTTCCCGGCCGACTTCATCTGCGAGGCCATTGACCAGACCCGCGGCTGGTTCTACACGCTCCACGCCGTGGCCACCATGTTGTTCAACAGCCCGGCGTTCAAGAACTGCCTGGTTACCGAGTTCGGCACCGACGAGAAGGGCGCCAAGATGAGCAAGCACGTGGGCAACGTGGTGGACCCGTGGCCCATCCTCAACGAGCAAGGGGCCGACGCGCTGCGCTGGTACACCTATTCGGTGGCGGCCCCCTGGTATCCGCGCCGCTTCGGCAATGAACTGGTGCGCGAGACCCTGCGCCGCTTCCTGCTCACGGTGTGGAACACCTACTCGTTCTTCGTAACCTACGCCCGCATTGACCGCTTCAACCCGATGGAGCACAGCATGCCGCTGGACAAGCGGTCGGAACTGGACCGCTGGGTGCTGGCCGAGTTGAACCTGCTCGTGGAGCGAGTGGATGCGTCCCTGAACGCATACGACGTAACGGGCGCCACCCGCGCCATTGAGGCATTCGTGGACGGGCTGAGCAACTGGTACGTCCGCCGTAGCCGCCGCCGATTCTGGAAGAGCGGCGAGGACACGGACAAGGTCGCGGCCTACCTCACGCTCTACGAGTGCCTGGTAACCCTGGCCAAGTTGATGGCCCCCTTCACGCCGTTCCTGTCCGAGGAGATGTACCAGAACCTGGTGCGGAGCGTGGACCCCAACGCGCCGTTGAGCGTGCACCTGTGCGACTTCCCCGTCGCCGACCGCGCCGCAATTGACAACACCCTGGTGGCCGATGTACAATTGGTGCGGCAGGTGGTGAGCCTGGGGCACGCGGCCCGCAACGCCGCGAATCTCAAGGTGCGCCAGCCGCTGGCGAAGGTCATCGTGAAGCCCAGAGATGACGACGCACGGGCCATCGTGGAGCGGATGGCGGCGGTCATCACCGACGAACTGAACGTCAAGGCGATGGAGGTCGTGGCCCAGGCCGACGACCTGGTGCGCTACGAGATCGGCCTGCTTCCCAACGTGTTGGGCAAGAAGCACGGCGCGCGGTTCCCGAAACTCCGCGCAGCGGTCGCGGCGCTGCCTGCGGCCCACCTGGCCCGCGAATTGCAGGCAGGCAGAAGCGTGCGCGTCTCGGTGGACGGCGAGGAGGTGGAACTCCTCCCTGAGGAAGTGGAGGTGCGCGTCCACAGCAAGGAGGGCTTCTCGGTCGCCGAGGAGAACGGCCTGGTGGTGGCGGTGAGCACGGCCCTCACCGAGGCGCTGGTGCGCGAAGGACTGGCGCGAGAAGTCGTGCGCCGCATCCAGACGCAGCGCAAGGACGCCGGCTTCCGCATTGAGGACCACATTCGGGTCTTCTACCGCTGCGGCGCGGGGCTGCAGGCGGTGTTCGCGGAGTTCGGCGACTACATCCGGCAGGAGACGCTGGCCGACGAACTGGCAGAGGGCGACGCCCCACAGGGCGCCCACCTGCAGGAGCACAACCTGGACGGCGAACCCCTGGTCTTGGGGTTGCTGAGGATAGAAGGGTAGAAGGCTGTACACAACAACCGACAGAGGGAAGGGCGGTCATCCGGAGGAGGGAAGTCGCGCGGAAGCGAACCATGCAGGAACAACGCAACAACCCTAGTCCCAGGCTATCGGAGGCGCGAAGCCCGGTTGAATCGCGTCCGTCGGGGCTTGCGCCTGCGGGGCTTGGTACGTCGGGGCCGCCGGCTGAAGCGGGCCAGCAGGCGTGCCAGTCGGGGGGCACCGACCTCTGGAAGGCCCTGGGCCTGCCAGTCAGGCAGGATGCCTGCCCTGAGAATCAGGGGAGACGACAATGGTAGTCCGAAGTTACGAGCAACTGCGCACGATGTTGTTGAAAGAGCAGCAGCGGCTCAAAGCGGCGATTGCGCAGCATCCGGTTATGGAACGCACTCCCGCCGGATATGGCAATCACGCGGCAGATGACGCGACGGACGTTTTTGACCAGGCGGCGAATGTTTCCTTGCTGCAGAGTCTGTGGCGCAATCTGGAAGAGGTGGAGGCGGCGCTGAACCGCTTTGAGCAGGGCACGTACGGCCTCTGCCTGCGGTGTGGGGAAAAGATTGAGTGGGCGCGCCTGGAGGCGCATCCGCAGGCGGCCTTGTGCATGCACTGCCAGCGGCGGCAGGAAACACGGTAGGCCGCGCGACAACAGGTTGGCACCTTTGACGAAACACAGATGGGTACTGCCCTTGTGCTCGGTTTTGGCGCTTGCCGCCGACCAGGGGAGTAAGGTTCTGCTGCGCCATGCGCTGCCGGACGGCGCGGTCTGGGTGCCGTTTCCGCGTGCGGAGGCGTGGCTGAACCTGCGCGTCGGGGCGAACACGGGAGCCGCCTTCGGCCTGTTCCAGGGGGCCGGGGCGGTTTTTGTATGGGCGGCGGTCCTCGCCATCGTGTGCATCGTGGGGCTGTACCTGCGGCGGCCGACGATGGCAGCGCCAATGGGCGCGGCGCTGGGCCTCATCGTCGGCGGCGCGGCGGGCAATCTGCTGGACCGCGTGCGGCTCGGCGCCGCCGTGGATTTCATTCGCATCGGCCCGCTGCCCGCCTTCAACCTGGCCGACGTGTGCATCGTCGCAGGCGCGGCCGTGCTGGCGGCATGGCAGGCGCGGAAAGCCTAGTTACATGGGTGCGCGGTACCTCTGTCGCATAGCGACGCGCACTCACAAAACACACGAGATCGCGTCGCAACACTACTTGAGGGCGTTGAAAGACTCCTCAAGCCATCTATCTACCTTTGCCCTCTCTGCTTCGCTCTCCTGAAGAATCCTGGATTCCTCTTGCTTGCCCCATTCAAATACGGTTTCAATCGCCTTGGTTTCGTCAGGGGTTGCATACTTCCGCCATGCGTCGGGCGTCCTCATGTCGGAGGCTTTGTTCCTCAGTGTGTCCGCTTTCCGCCGAGCGTTTTGAGATTCCACGTAATGCCTTGCGGATACCGCAGCCACCACAAGGAACGCGGGAATCCCACCCAAGCATGAAATGCCCCAAGCATTCCCTTTGCCCAGTGCCGCTGTTGCCAAGTGCACAAGCACGCAGAATGCGAGCGGAATGACAAAAGCCGCGCCTAGAATCGCCGCTGCACGTCCGGAAAGGTTTGAGGCCGTTTGGCCGAGTTGCGCGGCATCCACTTCCAGCCGCTCTGCCTCAAGGGAGAGCCTATCTTTGACCCGACGCAAACTCTCGTGCTGGGCGATCTGCTGCTGAACCTGCTCCAGGCGGGTCGTTGTTTGGCTGTCTATAGACTTTCGCTTCTCCTCAGCCTCCCGAATCAAAGCCACCGCTGCACGATTCAGGCCACACTTAGGACAGACGTGCGCAGACAATGGTATGTCAGTTCTACAGCCGGGACACTTGATGAGCAGGGTCTGGCCGCAATTGCTGCAAAATCTAGACCCCTTGTCAGCAAGTGTACCGCAATTGGGACATGGGAATCCCAACAGCCTCATCTGTTGCAGCGTGGGAGCCAGTTCAATACGGGCGCCACAGTACTGACAATCGGTGGAGCCACTCGGGAGAGCCGCACCGCAGTTCGGACATTTCGGAGAGATCGTATACATATTCCCTCACACTATCCTGGTAGAACGGCTGATGCTCACACTCAGCGCATTCAAGGCGCTGCACGTGCGCTGAAAGCCCTCATTTATCGATCCACGAACAGCGACCAGGCCGTCTTCCACATCAACCGCGGTCTCCCTGAGAGCCTTCAGTTCGGCCTTGAGTGCAGAGAGGTCCTCATGAAGGTTCAGTAACTGTCTAGACAATGCGAGGTCTGCGCATCTATCCTGGTCGGCGCATACATAGCAGTGGATGATTTGGACACCAGGGAAACTCCCAAAGCAGGCTTTCAGATCGGTCAGTGCGGTGGGTTCTTGTGTGGGTGACTCTGACTCTGTTGAAACCTTGTGACCGCATCCGATACAATACCGGGCTTCCGAGGCAACTTCCCGCCCACAGAACGGGCAGATTTTGGACATCGCGATCCTCCCAACAAAGTGTGAAGTCCCGGCAGGCCTCGCCAGTCTACAGGATTCTGTAAGATCCTAGCACAAAAAAGCGGGAAAATCAAGCGGTATTCGGGGGCGCAGGCACGAGGATGCGCGGGGGCCATCCACTGTCTTCCGCGTCCTCGGTGGAATCCCGCGCAAGCGGAGGTGAACCCCCGCGCGTTAGGGGCGTTTGGATCGCGAAGGACACGAAAGGGCGCGAAAGCCACGAAAAGCGGCGTGCAAACTGGACGTTACAGCACGTGCAACTCGCACACCCGCCGGAAATGGTACCCGTAGATGGACAGGGTAACGGCCAGCGGGAATAGCCGCGGCCGCCGCAACAGCGTCCACCCCATCAGCCGCCAGTATTGCAGCCGCTCCTTCCCCGCCACGCCCAACCGGTAGATGGCGCGGAATAGGGCCAGGATGTACTCCCTATCCAGAGGCACCGAAACCCGCGGCGCCTTGTACTCGCGCAGGAACGTCCTGACCCGCCGGTAGTACGGTTCGGGCGAGTAGATTTGCGACAGGATGTGCCGGTATCCCTCCCGCAAGGCTTCCAGGGTCATCTTGGGGACGATGTTCGTCGTGCCGTCCACGTTGTCGCCCGACATGGACGCGAGGATGCGCCCCTCGCCCTTCAGGCGCTCGTAGAGCCGCGTGCCCAGCGGCGCTTGCAGCAGCCCCACCATCGCCGTTACGATGCCGCTCTTCTGGATGAAATCAACCTGTCGCTGGAAGATGGAAGGGCCGTCGCTGTCAAAGCCCACGATGAAGCCCCCCTGCACCTGCAGCCCCGCGCGCTGGATGCGCTTCACGTCGGCCACCAGGTCGCGGTTCCGATTCTGCTTCTTGCTGCACTCGGCCAGGCTGTCGTCGTCGGGCGTCTCAATCCCGATGAAGACCGTGTCAAAGCCCGCCTCCACCATCAGGTGCATCAGCGGCTCGTCATCGGCCAGGTTGATGGACGCCTCGGTGTTGAAGGGGATGCCTCGCTTCCCCTTGCGCCACTCTATGAGCGCCGGCAACAGTTCGGCCTTCAGGCTCTTCTTGTTGCCGATGAAGTTGTCGTCCACGAAGAAGACCGGCCCGCGCCACCCCAGGCGGTAGAGGCCGTCCAGTTCGGCGATAATCTGCGCCGGCGTCTTCACGCGGGGCACGTGGCCCAGCAGGGCCGTGATGTTGCAGAAATCGCAGTTGAACGGGCACCCCCGCGAGTACTGAATGCTCATGGAGGCGTACTGCCGCAGGTCTGCCAGTTCCCACATGGGCGCGGGCGTCTGGCGAATGTCGGGGAACTCGGATGCGGTGTACACCCTCTGCGGGCAGCCCGCCTCCAGGTCCCGCAGGAACGCGGGCAGCGTCATCTCGCCCTCGTTGAGCACGAAGTGATCCACGTCGGGGAACTGATCGTATTCGCTTGTGAACAGCGGCCCGCCCGCCACCACCGGCAGATGCGCCGCCTTGCAGCGGGCGATGATCTCGCGCGCCGACTCCCGCTGCACCACCATGCCGCTGATGAAGGCGTAGTCGGCCCAGGCCAGGTCTGCGTCGGTGAGCCTGCGCACGTTGACATCCACCAGCCGCTTCTCCCATTCCGCGGGGAGCATGGCGGCCACGGTCAGCAGGCCCAGGGGCGGCGCCGACGCCTTCCGCCGGATGAATTTCAGCGCGTGCTTGAAACTCCAAAACGTGTCCGGAAACTCGGGGTAGATCAGAAGGATTCTCATAGGTTCACCTCACATGGATTCGGGCGTCAACGGCCTCAGCGGGCGCTCCGATTACAGGCTCGGGAATCCGCTTGCCGATGCCCGACGGGGTAATCTCAAGAGAGGCCGCGCGTAGTGCTTGTACTATACGTTATAATGCGCCAGCGGCCAAAAAGTTACGCGGCGCGGCTGACCTCACCTAACAGCATCCACATTCTGCGCCTCCCAATTCACCATGTCGGCCAAAAAGTTACGCGGCGCGCCTGACCTCACCTAACCCCTCCCACACCCTCCCCTTTCCTCTCCGCGCGCGGAGAGGAAAGGGGAGGGCCGGCGTGGGGATAGGTGAGGTCTTCCAGGGGTAGGTTTTTTGCATCGGGGGCGGGGGAGCGAGGGGCCAACGTCCTTCGGGCGGACCAGGCCACGGTTCGGGTACCAGTTGTCGCGGCAGGGGTGGCGGGTAGATCTTGCTCAGTTGTGCGTTCAGCCAGAGCCAGCCCAAACGGACGAGACGTGTGCGCCGTCGGCG
>Ga0067045_1002971_pt1 | contig 34714 bp, 28 predicted proteins | sample TerdegcTABiofilm_FD_59184 | JGI IMG/M metagenome (GOLD analysis project Ga0067045, IMG submission 59184) | Combined Assembly of (Gp0054472, Gp0054536) Wastewater bioreactor microbial communities from Singapore -Terephthalate degrading...
CCGAGAGGCTGGCGGAGGATATCGACGCCGATGCCCTTGTCATCCTGACCGCGGTCGAGAGGGTGGCAATCAACTTCGGCAAGGCCGACCAGAAGGATATCAGCCATATGAGCGTGGAGGAAGCCGAGAGGTATATTGAAGAAGGACATTTTGCGCCCGGCTCCATGCTGCCCAAGGTTAAGGCGGCGGTACAGTTCGCCCGTTCAGGCAAGGGCAGGAAAGCCATAATATCCTCCCTGGAGAAGGCCATAGACGCCCTGGAGGGTATAACCGGCACAACCATAACAGCATAAGGGGACAATGGGACAATGGGACAGGTCCCTTGTCCCACCAGTAGCCCACCCTTAAGGGTGGGCTACTATAGGAAAAGAGCTGAAGTCTGCGCACCGGCTCTTTTTCGTTTTTTTTGTTTTTTGTCCGCTTCTAACATATTTTAATAGGCTTATTAATATTATTCTAATAGGTTGTATAAAGAAGGTATAAAGAGAGGAGGAATACGGATGGCTCTAGAATTGGTAAGAGACCTGATAAGGATAGATCAGGTTATGGGTGAAGAAGTGACCCAGGCCATGGTAGAAGGAGATGTTGTGGTTCCTGACAGCAAACCGGATGTGGATAAGATATTGAGCGTGAATGGGTGGGTTGTCATTACAGATAAAGAAGTAGTGGAGGACAGGATAATTCTTGAAGGGGCTGTAAATGTCAAGACCCTTTATATTTCCCGTGAGGGGGACCAGCCTCTCTACTACATGGAAGGAAGTTTCGGTTTCACCCAGCAGATCGAACTATCGGGCATCAACAGCAGGATGGATGCGGAAGTACACGCAGAAATTGAACATCTTGACTGCACCACTGTCAACAGCAGGAAGCTCAACGCAAAGTGCGTCCTGAACTTTTCGGGCAAAGTGGTTGACAGGTCCCAGATAGATGTAATAAAGGATGTAAAGGGTGTCCAGGATATTCAGGTCCTGAGGGATTACGTTGAGGTAAGCGATACCATAGGTGAAAACAGCTCCCATGCCACGGTGAGACAGGAATTTCAAATTCCGGCGGACCAGCCGGCGGTAAAGGAGATACTCAAGACCGATGTCGTAATTGGTGAAAGGGAAGAAAGAATAGCAGAGGATCGGTTGAACGTTCATGGAGTATTAAAAATAACGACACTTTATGTCGGTGAAGGCGAAGATAGCTCAATCAATACGGTAAAATACCAGATCCCGTTCAGCCACTATGTTGATATTCCGGGCGCAATCCCGGGGATGAGCCAGAGGGTGAAGTATTCCATCGAAGATTTTTATTCCACAGTAAGGGAAAACGAAGAGGGATTGCGGAGAAATATTGAGTATGAAGTGGTGGTGAAAGCCGAAGGAAAGGTAGAAGCAGTCCAGCAGATGGAAATTCTTGTAGACGCATATTCTCCAACAGTTAATCTGAATGTGCGGAAATCCAGCCTCAAACTCAAGAAAACCCTGGATAGTATAGTTGAGGAAATAGTGGTAAAAGAAGAGATAGACCTGCCCGGTAACTGTCCGGGGGTAGTTGAAGTGTGCGACATAGAGGCGGTGCCGGTATTGACGGATTTCGGAATATCCGACGATTGTATTGTAATCGAGGGGCTGTTATGTGTCAAAGTACTGTATGTAACCGAGAACTATGAATACAAGTTATACCTGTACGAGGACGAAATACCCTTCAGGCACACGGCAGAGCTTCCCGAGTATGGCTGCCAGATGGATGTAGATGTTGACCTTTATCTTGAGGATTTCCAGTACCGTACCTTGAGCCCCGACCTGCTGGAAATAAAGGGCAGGGTCAAGGTTCAGGCAAACGTAAGCAAATCCTTCAGCAAGGAAGTGCTCATGGATGTTGAAGAGGCGGCAGAAGCAGAGGTGCGTCCCGGTGCAAGCATTGTGGTTTATGTGGTCCAGCCGGGAGATACCCTGTGGAAGGTTGCTAAAAAGTATAGCACAACCATTGAAGAGCTTGTGAAAATCAACGAGCTGGAAGAACCGGATAAACTGGTTCCAGGCCAGAAACTGATTATTTCCCGAACAGTAAAATATCAGTTGTCATAATATCAGGTCTCAAGTCCGCGGCAGCGGATTTTTTTTATTGTTGAATAAAGGTCAATCCGATGGTAAAAATAACTAGTGTATTATGGTGGGAGGAAAAGCCATGGGCGGAAAAGGAAAGCTAATAATCATCGGGGGGGCGGAGGATAAGGAGAATGAATGCGAGATACTGAAAGAAGTTACGGATTCCGCAGGGCAAGGCAAGATAGTAATCATCACTACGGCTACCCAGAAGCCGGCAGAGGCCGGCAGGCTTTATTCAGAGATATTCAGAAAATTGGGCATAGAAAACGTAGAGGTAATAAATATCAACAGCAGGCAGGACGCTCAAGCTGATATTTTTCTGCAAAGGGTGGAGGGAGCAGCCTGCGTTTTTTTTACGGGCGGAGACCAGCTCAGGATTACCAGCATTCTTGGCGGGACACTAATGGGAACAAAACTCAAGGAAATGTTCGACAGGGGAGTTGCGATAGTAGGGACGAGCGCCGGAGCATCCGCGATGAGCAGTGTAATGATTGTGGCAGGAAACGACGAGGATTCACCAAGGAAATGCACGGTAAAAATGGCTCCTGGACTTGGATTGCTGAGCAACTGTGTTATCGACCAGCACTTTGCCCAAAGGGGAAGAATAGGAAGGCTGATATGTGCCGTTGCGCAAAATCCGCATGTTCTCGGGATAGGAATAGATGAAGATACGGCAATAGTAGTGCAGGATGAGCGCTTTGATGTCATCGGTTCCCAGGCCGTAACCATAGTCGACGGCAGTACCCTGTCCTTCAGCAATGTATCCGAAACAAAACCGGACGAACTTCTTGCCCTGATGGACATTAAAATGCATGTATTATCAAAGGGATATGGATTCGATTTGATAAAAAGAAAACCAATAGGATACCGGGAGGTTGACAATGAGAATTCTTGAGAAAAGGGTTTACCGGGGTAGAAACATATACAGCCATAGTCCCGTTATCAGGCTGAAGCTGGACCTCGGTGAGCATTACGATACGCCGACCAGCCGTATTGAGGGTTTTAACCAGAGCCTTGCCAGGATTTTGCCGGGCCTGAAGAAGCACAGGTGCTCAAGGGGATACGAGGGAGGGTTCTGGGAAAGGCTGGACGAAGGCACCTATATTGCCCATGTATTTGAGCATATGGCTATCGAAATCCAAAACATTCTTGGATATGACGTATGGTTCGGCAAGGCAAGAATGGCGGAGGATGAAAGAACCTACTACGTAATATATGAATATTTGAACGAAGATGTAGGTGTGGAGGCCGGATTGCTGGTTTATGATATTATCTGCGGGCTGTTGGAGCAGAAGGAACTCTATATTGAAGACCGTTTAGCAAAACTGAAGCAGCTCGCCGTTAAGACAGACCTTGGACCAAGCACCTCAGCCATTGTGGAAGAAGCCAAACTCAGGGGTATCCCCTTCATCAGGATAGGTAAGGGGAGCATCCTCCAGCTAGGGTACGGTAAATACCAGAAGAGGATTGAAGCTACTATAACCGAGAATACAAGCTGTATATCCGTTGACATATCCTGTGACAAGATAGTAACAAAGGAACTGCTGTACGATGCAGGGATTCCCGTGCCCGAAGGCGGAGCGGCCCACGATTATCCGGGAGCTCTGGCCATAGCAAGGCAGTTGGGGTATCCTGTCGCCGTAAAACCGCATAATGGGAACCAGGGCAAGGGAGTGTCGCTTAACATCTCTTCGGACGAGGAACTGAAGACCGCGTATGAAGCAGCAGCGGCATTAAGCGATAAAGTGATTGTCGAAAAACAGGTGCCCGGGAAAAACTACAGGGTACTGGTTGTCGGGGACAACGTCGCTGCTGTTGCGGAGAGACTTCCTGTTACGGTTACAGGAGATGGTGTCAACAGCATTAGAGAGCTAATAAACATTGAAAACGGAAATCCGCTGAGGGGTGAGGGACATGAGAAACCCCTCACCAAGATAAAAATCGACCAGTGCATTGAAATGGTGCTTGGCAGGCAGGGCATAGGCTTAGACTATATACCCCAAAAGAATGAAGTAATAGTCGTAAGAGAGAACGGCAACCTCAGCACAGGCGGGAGCGCTGTTGATAAAACCGATAAAATTCATCCCCAGGTGTCAATGACGGCGGTGAGGGCTGCCGGCATAATCGGACTCGATATTGCCGGAGTGGACATCACCACCACCGACATATCAAAACCGTTGCATGCAACCGGAGGCGCTGTTATTGAAGTTAATGCGGCCCCGGGGATACGCATGCACCATTACCCATCAAAGGGCAAACCCAGGAATGTTGCACGGTCTGTGGTGGACATGCTGTTTCCCAGGGGAAGCCAGTATTCGATACCCATAGTATCCATTACCGGGAGCAACGGCAAAACGACAACAGCCAGGATGCTGTCAAACATTCTGGCAATAAGCGGGTATAATGTGGGGTGTACCACCACAGGAGGCATATATATAAATCAAAAATGTATTCAGGAGGGTGATACAACGGGACCGTCCAGCGCCCGCACCGTGCTTACCGACAGGACTGTGGACATAGCGGTGCTCGAAACCGCCAGGGGAGGCATTGTACGTTCCGGCCTCGGATATGACCTGGCGGATGTGGGGATAATCACAAATATCTCAGGGGACCATCTCGGCCTTGACGGAATCAATACAATTGAGGACCTTGTTAATGTCAAAAGCCTCGTGGTCGAGGCTGTAAAATATGATGGGTTTGCGGTGCTGAACGCAGACGATGTATATGTCGCAGGCATGGCGGATAGGGTCAGGTGCAGCATCATATATTTTTCCCATAGGGACGATAATGTCCTGATACTGAAACACATAAATAACGGAAGAACGGCTGTATTCATCAGGGAGGGCATGATCGTCATAGCAAAGAACGGGAAATACTATCCTGTGATTCCGGTGGGCGAGGTGCCCTGTACCATGGGAGGGAAGCTCAGGCACAACATAGAGAATACCCTGGCGGTCGTATGCGGCGCCTATGCCCTGAACGTTCCGGTCGGGGATATTGTTAAGGGGTTGAAGACCTTCTATAACGACCACCAGAATAATCCCGGGAGATTTAACATATACAGTATCGGAAATTTCCGGATTATGGTGGACTACGGGCACAACCCTGCCGGTTATAGGGTGGTAACCGAAGCATTGACGTCCCTTGGCGCCGAAAGGCTGGTGGGCGTGATAGGCGTTCCGGGGGACCGCCTGGACAGTGACATGATAGAAGTGGGGAAGATATGCTCCGGCGTTTTCGATAAGGTTTACATAAAGGAAGACAAAGATTTGAGAGGAAGGGAACGGGGTGAAGTAGCGCAAAGACTGTATCAGGGGCTGCTGGAAGGAGGCTTTCCCGCATCCCGGATAGAGATTGAATACGACGAAACCAGGGCTTTGTGGAAGGCCATGAAGACGGCAAAACCCGGAGACCTCATATCGATTTTCTATGAAAAACTGCCGCCGGTACTGGAAACTATTGAAAGGGGGTCTTCAATACTGCAGGCTAAGCCGAGAAGCAAGAGCCTTCTCAACAGAACCGCGGGCAAATGAGCCCGCCTTTTTAGTTGCCGGCGTACATTTTCAATGAAGGATTTTTGCCCTAAACGCATAATAATTATACTGAAGGGGGGACAGGGATTATGAAGATATTTTTGAGCGCCAGCGCAAAAATAAACCTCACCCTTGACGTTATTTGCAGGAGGCAGGACGGGTACCACCGGGTAGAAATGATAATGCAGGAGACAGAACTATCCGATGATGTTCACATTGCCGTAAGCGACGGGCCAGGGGGTATATCCGTGCGGTGCAGCCATCCGGATGTGCCGGACGGCGAAAACAACATAGCCTATAGGGCGGCCAAACTGATTAAGGAAACGTTTCATATAGGGAAGCAGGTTGAAATTTACATAAAAAAAAGAATCCCTGTTGCCGCAGGGCTCGCCGGCGGGAGCGCCGACGCTGCTGCTGTTATAAAGGGCCTTAATCTGCTGTGGGAACTGGGAATGGACGAAGCCGCCATGATGAATATGGGTGCTGTCCTTGGGGCAGACGTGCCTTTCTGTATCCGGGGAGGGACCTGCCTGGCCGGCGGTATCGGAGAGGTTCTTACCCCAATCACGTCAAAGGCCGTCCTGGACCTGCTGCTGGTGAAACCTGAAGTAATGGTTTCCACTGCCTGGGCTTACAATAATCTTAACCTTAATGCTATCAGAAAAAGGCCGGATAACAGCAGTATGATAGACGCCCTGGAAAGGGGCGATATCCGGGAGATTGCCGGAGGACTAATAAATGTTCTTGAAAACGTAACCATTCCGCGTTATCCTGAAATAGAGCAAATAAAAGGAGAGATGATGGATGCCGGGGCACTGGGCGCGGCGATGTCAGGCAGCGGCCCGACAGTATTTGGAATATTCGGCAGCGTTTCTGAAGCCGATGCTGCGTCCAGGATCTTTAGAAGAAAATATAAGGACGTAATCGCAACCAAGACCAAATTACGTGGCAAGCAGGGTATGTGTTAGGATAAAACTGGCAATACTTAGTATAGAATTGAACAGCAGGTAGTCTAGTATATTTTAAGAAGGTGATTGATAATGCTCAATGCAGTAATACTATCAGGGGATAAAAACAGCGCTTTCAGCGATGGGTTTTCCAAAGCACTGGTGACGATAAGGGATAAAATAATGATTGAGTACGTTGTGGGCGCTTTAAAGGGATGTTCTGCCATAGATAAAATTGCAGTGGTTGGGCCGGTTGAAAAGCTCCGCCCGCACCTTGGGGGAAAGGTCGATTTCTTTGTAGAGGGAAAGGGCGGCCTTCTCGAAAACGCCCTTGAGGGGATGGAGGTTTTCAAGGGCAGTGAAAGGGTGCTCCTTCTCACCTGTGATATACCTTTTCTGACACCGGAGGCGCTGGAGCATTTTATCAATGAATGCCGGAAAACCAATGCCGACCTATGTTATCCTATAGTCACCAGGGAAGCCAATGAAATGAAATTTCCCGGAGCAAAAAGGACCTACGCCCGGTTAAGGGAGGGGACCTTCACCGGAGGGAATTTATTTTATGTCAACCCCGCGGTCGTTGAGAGGTCCCTCGGAATAGCCAGGCAGATGATAGAGTACAGGAAAAAACCCTGGAAGATGTGCAGGGTCCTGGGATGGGATTTCGTAATAAGGCTGCTTATGGGGAATCTGACCATTCCCGGCGTGGAGGAAAGGGTTTCAAAACTCCTCAACATGAAGGTAGCGGCAATAAATTCACCCTATCCGGAGATCGGGAACGATGTCGACAAGGAAAGTGACCTGGAAATGGCAAGGCAGTTCATGGAGAACATCGGCTAGCAGTAGTAGCAGCAGCCCACCCTTATGGGTGGGCTGCTTATTTGTTCCCATTTTTTGAATAGACTAGTTGTTTGATGTAAAGATTAATTAGTGTATATTTGTGAATATTGAAGGGGGCCAGGAGGATGGATGCTGTTCTTAAATACGCCGGCCTTTTCTGGAGTGAAGTGAAGTCTTTATATACGCTTTATCTGTTTCTGCTCACCGCTGGAACGGGTATATTTGAATTTTTCTTTGACGGGCAGAGGCTGAGAAAGGAAGAATCAAAAAAGGAAGAAATACTCGCCCGCTTAATCGGAGCCCTATATTTTCTGGGGGGTATCGGGCTGTTTATTCTTGTCAAACTGGCATAGGAGGACATGGATGGACCTTTTAAATAAACTGTTTAAGCCAAAGAAAAAGGATGATACAAAAGAAATGCCCAGGGAGAAGGGGTTTGCGGACCTCAGAAAAAACCTGCAGTTTTTCAAAGAAAGGCTCAAGGACTGTGACGATGTGGTATACAGGGAATTCAGTGTCGGCAGCAAGTCCCAGTATGGTTTTGCCATAATCTATGTGGATGGAATGGTGGACAAATTCCTTATCAATGAGGAGATACTCAAATCCCTGATGTTGGAGGTCACCCGGTCAAGGCCTTCTCCCGGACTGTTCTCGGACAATATTTATTCCCTTACACTGAAGGGAGCTGTTACCTCGGGAGAGGTTAAAGAGGAGGAATACCTGGACAAGGCAATGACTTCGCTGCTTTCGGGCGATACCCTTTTGCTTGTGGACGGGTACAGGAAGGTAATAGTAATCGGGTCAAAGGGCTGGACCAACAGAGGCGTCCAGGAACCCCAGACCGAATCGGTCGTAAGGGGACCTCGGGAGGGGTTCAGCGAGACCCTCAGGATCAATACTTCGCTGCTCAGGAGAAGGCTAAAGGACCCCAACCTTAAGATAAAGCAGCTGCAGATGGGGAAACAGTCAAAGACGGATATAGCCGTTGCGTACATGGACAACATAGTCAACAGGGGCGTGCTGGAGGAGGTGAACCGAAGGCTTGAAGCCATTGATATTGATGGAGTTATGGACAGCGGGTACATCGAGCAGATGATCGAGGACAACTGGTTTTCTCCCTTTCCGCAGGTTCAGAATACCGAAAGGCCGGACAAGGTTGCCGCAGCCCTTCTGGAAGGGAGAGTCGCCATAATATGCGACAACACCCCCTTCGTCCTGCTGGTTCCCGCTACCTTGAACATACTATTCCAGGCATCGGAGGACTATTACGAGAGGTGGTTCGTCGCATCGGCGATAAGGCTGCTGAGATACGTATCGGCATCGGTCTCATATCTGTTTCCTGCTGTTTATATTGCGATAACCTCCTATCACCCGGGGCTGATACCTACTGATCTGGCGCTTTACATTGCAGGGACCAGAAGCACCGTACCCTTCCCCGCCTTTATTGAAGCGTTACTTATGGAAGCAACGCTGGAGCTGCTCAGGGAAGCGGGCATCCGGCTGCCAGGGCCGATAGGGCAGACCATCGGCATCGTGGGAGGTCTGGTCATCGGGACCGCAGCGGTTGACGCCGGCCTCGTCAGTCCCATAATGGTAATCATAGTCTCGCTGACGGCCATAGCCTCCTTTACCATATCATCCTACAACATAGCGATACCCTTCAGGCTGCTCCGGTTCATGCTTATGCTCCTGGCTTTAATACTAGGGCTGTACGGCATCATGATAGGCATACTTATAACGCTTGTACACCTATGCTCTCTGAAGAGCTTTGGGGTTCCATACCTTTCTCCGCTGGTGGGTACCCCCTACTATGAACTGAAGGATTCCTTCATAAAGGCGCCCAGGATATCAATGCAAAAGAGGCCGGAAAGCCTGAGCGGAGGGAACGATGTGAGGCTGCGGGACAAAAGGCGGGAAGGGCCGGGGAAGGGAGGCAAGAGCGAAAATGGCAAGAAACGATGAGAAGATAACCTCAAACCAGCTTGTTGCCATCATGATATCTTTAATCATAGGTATAGGAATTCTCAGCCTTCCCCGGGAAGTCACCGAAGAGGCGGGACCCGACGGATGGGCGCTGATAATAATCGGAGGCATTGTATCAACCATAGTCGCTTTTATTATAACCAGGCTGGGGGACCTATTCCCGGGCCAGTCCGTCGTCGAATACAGCAAGACGCTGCTGACCACACCCCTTGGCATACTGTACAGCCTCGGTTTTATCCTCTATTTTCTTTTTTTCTGCGCCTTCGAGGTAAGGGTTTTTGCGGAGGTTTTGAAGCAGTTCCTTCTCGACAGGACGCCCACCGAGGTCATTGCCGCCACCTTTCTGCTGACATCCGCATACATGGTCAGGCAGGGAGTGGCTTCCATGGGCCGTATGGCGGAACTCCTTGTACCGGCTATAATAATACCCTACTTTTTGTTCCTGCTTCCGGCTGTGGGTCAGATGAAGTATGACAACCTGCTGCCGGTGCTGAGGACCTCGCCTCTAAAGCTGCTGTCCGGGGCTGCAGTGGTCACAACCAGTTACCTGGGCTTCGAGCTGGCCCTGCTCCTGCAGGTCTATATGAAAAGGCCAAAGGATGCAGGCAAGGCCATGCTGATCGCCATGCCTCTGATAATGGTGTTCTACCTGGCGGTTGTCATATCAACCGTAAGCGTGCTCGGAATCCATGAGGTCAAAAAGATTATCTGGCCTTCCTTAGCCATATTCAGGCTGATCAAGGTTCCCGGGGCGTTTCTAGAGAACATACACGGTTTCATCATGAGCATCTGGGTTGTATCCATCTTCATGACACTGTCGGGGTTTTACTACGGCGCCGTACTGACCCTCAGCCGCATGTTGAAACTGAAGGACCACAGCCTGCTGGTGCTGCCCCTGGCCCCGGTGATATACTTCTTCTCCCTTGTTCCCGACAACGTGGCGAAGGTTTACGACTTCCTGGATATGTTCTCCATGTATCTGGGCATTCCCTTCGGGTTCATCTTTCCCGTGGGGCTGTACGTATTGGCAAAGCTCAGGGGCATAAAGCCGAAGGAGGGGAAGGATGTTGAAAAACCTGCCGCGAAGAATGACTAGTCTGGTTTTGGTTATAGCGTTGGCCGCAGGCATTTCAGGGTGCTGGGATAAGGTCGAGATAGACGACCGGGCCTTTGTGCTGGCACTCGCCATCGACAAGTTCGAATACAGCGAAGAAGAAAAGGCCAGGGTGGAAGAGCAGGGTGCGGAGGAGGAGCAGCAGGGCATGACCCCGAAGGAGTACCCTGCCGACAGCAGGCGAAACAGGATAGTGGTGTCCATAGTGTACCCGAACGTAGGCCTGCTGGGAGGGAAGGGAGGGCTTATCCCCGAGGATATGAAGTTTCCGATGTCCACCGTAGGCCCAGACATATACGAGTGTCTGAGTCAGCTGGCCATCAGCATGAGCAAGGACATATTCCTGGGACATCTGAAGGCTGTCCTCGTAGGGGAAGGGCTGGCCGCGGACAGGCAGCTGTTTATGGAGGTTTTGGACGACATGGACAGAAACTCCGAAATAAGCCGGAACGTATATTTCATAGTAGTGGAGGGCAAGGCCCAGCAGGCTTTGTTCATAGAGCCCCTGGTCGAGCCGATCATAGGCACCTACATAGAGAAGATATTCGAGACAAGCGCGCGCTCCTCCCGGTTTCACCAGAAGAAGCTCGGAGATGTACTGAGGTCGCTGGATATTCACGGGGATGCCCTGGCGCCCCGGCTGGTAATGAGGGAGAGGGAGCTTGCCGTTGCGGGAAGCAGCGTGATAAAGGACTACAGGCATGCGGGCTGGCTCGGGGAAATCGAGACAAGGGCCGTCCAGTGGATCGACAATATGGTACGGGGCGGCATAATTACAGTATATGTCGATGATATACCCGTTCCCTACGAGATAACCGAGGCAGGGCGGGAGATAAAGATACAGCATGATGCGGGGGGCAATCTGCGTATGCACATATTGCTCAAGGGTGAGGGGAACATAGTCGGGTATAAGTTTGCTGAAAAACAGGAGTTAATGGACGACAAATTCATAAAAAGCATCGAAAAAGCCATAGAAGAAGAGGTTGTGGCTGAATGCACCGGTGTTATGGATAAGCTGCAGCACCAGTTCGGTGTCGATATATGGGGTTTTAGTGAATACCTGAGAAAGTACCACCCTGAAATATACGATGAGGTTGGGAAGGACTGGGAGGAAATCTTCCCTGAAGTCAAAATGCTCTTTTCCAGCGATATTAAGATAAGGAGAATCGGAATAACAAAGTAAATGTTTAAAAGAAGCCGTCCTTGTAAATACTAACAATAAAGTCGGCAGTTATCAGTTACCAGTGGTCAGTGGTCAGTGACTAGCACCTGCGATCTGCGATCTGCCGACTGCGATCTATATTTTATTACGAGGGTGATAAATTTGAAAAGAGCAGGAATAATCATACTTGTTTTCTTGGTGATTACAGCCGGTTTATACATAGGAAGGGTAACCTACCAGCAGGACCTCATGGTGGATAACCTGCTGCGGCTTCACGTAATAGCCAACAGCGATTCTCCCCGGGACCAGGCCCTGAAAAACGATGTCAGGGACAGGCTGGTTAAGGAGATAGGAGACCGGGTTGCGGGTATGGAGAGCAAACAAGAGGTGCTGGATTTTCTCCGGGACAACATGGAGCTGATCGAAACCGTAGCATCGGATGAGGTGGCCGCGCATAATGCATCCTACGGCGTAGAGGCTGAAACCGGCCGTTTTGAGTTCCCTACCAAGCTCTACGGAAACCTTGCGCTGCCTGCCGGAAAATATGACGCCCTCCGGGTCGTTATAGGTGATGGGAATGGGGCAAACTGGTGGTGCGTGATGTTCCCGCCCCTGTGCTTCGTGGATACGAAGAACGCGGTTGCCTTTGCCAAGGACCAGGAGAGGGTAAGGGATATGCTCACCGAAGAAGAGTTCGAAATCCTTATGAGTTCTCAGAATATGGATGAGGTTCCCGTCAAGGTGCGCTTCAAGATTATCGAGCTTATAAACATGTCAAAAATAAAGCTCGCCCACGTATTCGGGCGCTAACGGGACAGGGGGACGGTTCTTCCTGTCCCATTTTTCTTGCTCCCGTGCTCCCGTGCGACAGGGGACGGTTCTTTCTTGCCGCATTTTTATTGTCCCCGTGACAGTTCTGTTTGCCTATTGAAATTAGAAAAGATTTGTGTTGTAATAATATATTAGTGACTTTAATGAAAGGGGACACACCTCCTATCAGTGGTCAGTGGCTAGCATCTAGGACCTAGCACCTAGGACCTAGCACCTTGAAGGAATGTCCCCAATTTATGAAAGGGGGAGGTAGATATGAAAAACAGCGTACAGAACGCGCAAAACAGAGCGCCGCTGTTTGAAGCACTAAAGGACTATCATTCCAGGGGAGTAATACCCTTCGACGTTCCGGGGCACAAGCACGGCGTAGGGCTGCCCGAATTAGCGGAATATGTGGGCAGAAAGGTGCTTGAGATCGATGTCAACGCAATGGAATGTCTTGATAATATATGCAACCCCATCGGGGTAATCAAGGAAGCGGAAGAACTGGCTGCGCGGGCATACGGCGCAACCAACGCTTTTTTTCTTGTCAATGGTACCACCTCCGGTGTACAGGCCATGATTATGGCGGCCTGCAGACCCGGAGATAAGATTATACTGCCCCGCAATGCGCACAAATCGGCTATTGCGGGATTGATACTCAGCGGGGCCGTTCCAATCTATATACAGCCTGAGATAGACGAGGACCTGGGTATTGCCATGGGAGTTTCAGCCGACAGCGTGAAACAGGCCATTGAGCAGTACCCGGACGCCAAGGCTATATTTATAATACACCCTACCTATTATGGCGCGGTATCGGATTTATCCTCCGTGATAGAATTGGCCAGGGAATATGAAATGGTGGTCCTGGCGGACGAAGCCCATGGGGCCCACTTTCCCTTTCATCCCGAGCTTCCGGCAGGAGCCATGCGGCTCGGAGCGGACGCCAGCGCCGTCAGCACCCACAAAACAGGGGGGTCCCTGACACAAAGCTCTCTTCTGCTTTTGAACGACAGCATACTGGATGCCGACTACATGAAGACTACGCTGAATCTCACCCAGACCACGAGCGCGTCCTATCTCCTGATGACATCGGTGGATATAGCGAGGAAGCAGCTGGCCACCAGGGGCGAGGCCATACTCTCGGAGGTGCTTGGGTACGTTAGGTGGGCTAGGGATGAAATAAACAAGGTGGACGGGCTCTATGCCTTCGGCAAGGAACTGGTGGGATCGCCGGGGGTATTTGATTTCGACGAGACAAAGCTGGGGGTAAACGTCAGAGGGCTCGGCCTTTCCGGCTATGAAGCGGAAAAGATACTCAGGCGTGAGTACAATATACAGGTTGAGCTTGCGGACATGTACAACATCCTTGCAATAGCTGCGGTCGGGGACACGCAGAGGTCGGTCGAAGCCCTGGTGGACGCCATCAGGGATATGGCCGGGAAATACAGGAACGGCCATGTAAGAAGGATTACCAGGGCTATGCTGAAAAACCCTGAAATCATAGTATCCCCGAGGGATGCGTACTACAGCAGCAAAAAGTCGGTTGCGCTGGAGGAAGCGGTGGGCTCGGTAAGCGGGGAGAGCATAATGGCATATCCTCCCGGAATACCGGTGGTAACGCCCGGGGAAATGATTACAGCCGAGATTGTCGAGTATGTAAAGCTGCTTAAGGCTGAGAACTGCATGCTGCAGGGCACCCAGGACCCCTATGTGAACAGGATACTGGTGCTCGGCCGTGAGTAAACCAGTGGCCAGTGACTAGTTATCAGTTCCCAGATGCCAGTTGCCAGTACATAGGGTAGTGCTTAATGGAAAAGGCTTATAAGACTAACCCTAGAGACTGAGAACTGATAACTGGGAACTAGAAACTGAATTTTTGCATCTGCGATCTGCTAACTACGAACTACGAACTACCAACTACGAACTACGAACTATATCAATGAACAAATTGCATATATCCCTGGTGGAGTGAGGCTTTGCCTTGCTCCCCGCGATTTCCTTCATATGACTCAACCGGACAGGTGAGTCCAGAAGCTGTCGTATAACTCCCTCCACATAGTCCTTGCTTTTAAACCTGATTGCCATACCGCTGTTCATCAGGTACTGGGCATTTCTTTCCTCCTGGCCCGGTATAGGTGAAATAATTGCGATGGGAAGTCTCATCGCCATAGCCTCGCTTATAGTAAGGCCTCCTGGTTTTGTAATCAATAGGTCGGATGCCGCCATTACCTTTGGTATATCCTCGGTATAACCCAGTATTACGCTGGGCTTGGATGACGGTGGGGCTATCGACTGGAGGGCATCCCTCAGCCTCCTGTTTTTCCCGCACACCACAATTATCTGGATATCAAGGGAACTCCGAATGAGGCTCTTGAACACCTCTTTGACTTCCCCCATGCCGAGGCTTCCTCCCATGATCAAAAGGGTTGTCCTGTTTACATCGAGACCCAGAGAAGCTCTGACCTGCGCAGTATCATAGCTTTGGGCAAAGCCCTCATCTATGGGAATGCCCAGGGGGTATATCCTTCTCCTGTCCACACCCTTCCATTCCATCTCATAAATCAGGTCTTCATTTGCAATAATATAGAAATCCACTCCGTCCCTGATCCAGAAACTGTGGGGCGCGTAGTCGGTCAGCAGGGACACAACCCTGCAGGCAAGGTTGTTTTTGCGTTTAAGGTAGCATATCACCTCAAGGGGAAAGGGGTGTGTGCAGACCACTATCTTTGGGTTCCTGCTGTGAAGCAGGCCTTCCATCTTCAGCGCCAGCAGGCGGTTTATTGTAAGGCTGATATCCGAGATGCCTTCCTCCTTTTCAGCCATATTGTAAAGCTTTTCGTAAAGGGTGGGACTCGCCTTTAAAGTTCCTATATATCCCCCTATTACCACCTTATCCACAACGGGATTTATATATTTTAGCCAGTCAATTATTTCTATGTCTATATTTTTTTCCAGGGATTCCATGGACTTCTTTATCACCTGGGCGGCTTTAATATGGCCTCCGCCCGCCGATACCGAGAGAATCAACACATCCATAACAGATGCCTCCTTAAACTTGTCTACTAATATATTATCAGAACGCTTCAAAAATGAATAGCCGATGCTGAATAATGCACTTTCTAATTACAGAAAATAAACGTGAAGCCATGCGAAGGGAGGAAAAACAGTTGAAAAAGGCAGTTATGATGCTATCGCTAGTTCTGGCATTGGTGTTTATTCTGAATATAGGTTATTCGATATATATAAGACAGTCGGTGGAGACAGCCAATCTTTACTGGGGTTCTAGGGGAAACGAGGTCATAGAAGTCCAGAAGAGGCTGAAGAACTGGGGCTATTATGACGGTGTGGTTGACGGCATATACGGTGCCAAGACCTACAGCGCGGTAAGGAAATTCCAGGCAAAGAACGGTCTGGCTGTAGACGGGGTGGTGGGAGATGCCACAAAGAGAGCCCTGGGGATACCTGTGGCAGAAACTAAGTACCAGACTACCCGGGGAGCATCCGGCAGGGACAACACCTACCTGCTGGCGCAGGCCATACACGGAGAAGCAAGGGGAGAGCCCTATATAGGACAGGTTGCCGTGGGGGCGGTTATCCTGAACAGGGTCAATCACCCATCCTTTCCCAACACCATCCCCGGAGTAATATTCCAGCCCGGCGCATTTACCGCCGTATCTGACGGGCAGATATACATGAACCCCGGCGACACCGCCCTCAAAGCCGCCAGGGACGCTCTGAACGGCTGGGACCCGTCGGGGGGGGCCATATACTACTACAACCCGGCTAAGACCACAAACCAATGGATTTATTCAAGACCTGTCATAACGGTTATCGGTAAGCACAGGTTTGCCAAATGAATCTTAACCAGGAAGGAAGTGAGAGAATTTGAGAAGGAACAGAATGGTCCTGGCCTTGCTGATTTTAGGACTGGCTGCCTCCGGTGCGTGGGGGTACAGCCAGTACACCCAGAAACAGGAATACAGGATTTTTTTGCAGAACCAGTACAACAGGATGTTTTATGACCTCATTGACCATGTGGAGACCATCGAGGTTGACCTGGCCAAGACGATGGTGACGGCTTCACCCAGCCAAAGCCTTATTCTTTTTTCGGATATATGGCGGCAGTCACTGTCTGCGCAGGAAAAGCTCAATCAACTGCCCATATCCCACCTTACCCTGAGCAATACTTCGAAATTCCTTACCCAGGTAGGGGATTACAGCTACAGCCTTACCAAGAAGAACATAGACGGGACTCCGGCTTCGTCGGAGGACTGGGACAACCTCGAAAAGCTCCATAACTATGCCGGTTACCTGGCCGTGGAGCTGCAGAAGCTGAGAACGGAGATACAGAATAAACGGGTTAACCTCGGAGAAATGAGGGTTGAAGGCAATGCACGTCTTGCAAGGGTGTCGGACAACATAATCAACCAGGAATTCTCCAGGATAGAACAGCAGCTGGTGGATTATCCCACCCTCATATACGACGGGCCCTTTTCCGAGCACATTCAGGACATAGCGCCCAAGGGGTTGACCGGGGCCGGCATAGACTACCAAAGGGCAGTCGAAATAGCAAGAGATTTTCTGAAGGGCGAGAAAATCCGCGTGGTGGATAAGAGAAGCAACGGGAACGGCAGCATCAAAACCTACGGTTTGGACATTACCACCGAGGACGGCAACAGGATATATATGGATATCAGCCGCAAAGGCGGGCATGTTGTGTGGATGCTTAACCAGAGGGACGTGAACAGCGTAAACATTTCACCGAACCAGGCTGTTGAGAAGGCAAAGGATTTCCTGAAGCAAAACGGCTATGACAATATGGTCCCGACATATTCGATGAGGTATGACAACATAGCCGTAATAAATTTTGCCTATCTGGACGGGCCGGTCGTAGTTTACACCGACCTGATCAAGGTCAAAGTGGCCCTGGACAACGGCGAGATAATCGGTTACGAGGCGCAGGGGTACCTTACGGCGCACCACAGCAGAAGTTTGCCGGAACCCAAGGTCTCTGCCGATGAAGCAAGGGACAGCATAAGCATGCGGATGGACATCAAACTGCCCCCCCAGCTAACGCTAATCCCTCTTGAAAACAAGAGTGAAGCCCTATGCTACGAATTCAGGGGCCAGTTTGAAGAGGATGATTTTCTTGTATATATCAACGCACTGACCGGTAAAGAACAGAGGATTCTAAAGATGATCAAAAGCGAAAACGGCGTCCTGACCATGTAAAAAAATACTTTTTTTCCATGGTTGAAGGTCAATAAATTAACATCTATAATTTCGTAGATAAACGCAAAAAATATAGATGCGAAGTTCCGAAGAGAGACGCAAAACAATTCGTCTCTTTTCAGAATAATGCAGAGGAGGTCTTCAAATGGCAAGAAGAGGTATGATGTCGGAAAACCTGAAGTATGAGATAGCAAAAGAGCTTGGTGTGTACAACGTTGTAAAGAGTGAAGGATGGGGTTCCGTATCATCCAGGGACTGCGGAAATATAGTAGCCAAGGCCATTGAGATAGCAGAGAGAAACGTAAGCAAATAACGATCAGAAGGAAAAGCCAGGGGAGTGCCCCTGGTTTTTCCTTTGAAAATCTGCGGTCTGCCGACTGCGATCTGCGAACTAGCCTTGAATGAATGTCCCCATTTTGATTACTCTTTTGATTAAAATGTACAGGCTTGTTGAATAATAAAAAAAATAAATGTAGAATATGATTAATATAGGTCAAAGGAAATATCCCCATATTAAGGAGGCGGATTCTTTGAAAGAAAAAAAGACAAGGGTTGCTGTGATTTTTGGTGGGCAATCGGGGGAACATGAGGTTTCTCTAATGTCATCCACATCAATAATAAAGGCTTTGGATAAAGAAAAATACGATATCATAAAGATCGGGATTACGAGACAGGGCTTCTGGAAATACTATCCGGGCCCTGTGGAAAACATCATAACCGGGGAATGGGAGAAGGAAGCTATACCCATCGAAGAAAGCGATTACAATTTCATGAGTGCCGGAAGCAGGATGCCCACCGAGAATATCGACGTAGCGTTTCCTGTACTCCACGGGCCAATGGGGGAAGACGGAACCATACAGGGACTCTTTGAACTTGCCGGGCTTGCCTATGTGGGGTGTGGAGTGCTCTCGTCCGCTCTGGGTATGGATAAGGTGTACGCGAAGGACCTGTTTGACAGGGTCGGGCTGAAACAGGCAGAATACATGGTATTCATGAGGAAGGAAATGCTGGGGGATTTAGGTGCTGCCATCGATAGGGTGGAAAAGCGGTTCGAATACCCGGTATTTGTCAAACCTGCCAACCTCGGGTCCAGTGTAGGAATAACAAAGGCCCACAACAGGGAAGAACTCAAGGAGGCCCTTGAACTGGCAGCAAAGTATGACAGGAAGATAATAGTAGAGGAATTTATAGACGGCCATGAGGTGGAATGCTCTGTGCTCGGAAACGATGACCCGAAGGCGTCGGTGGTAGGGCAGATAATTCCTTCCGACGAATTCTATTCTTACCACGCCAAGTACTTCGATGACGGCAAGAGCGGACTGATAATTCCCGCAGAGATATCCGAGAGAGCCACCCAAAGGGTGCGGAAAATGGCGGTGGAGGCCTTCAAAGCCATCGACGGCAGCGGCCTTGCCAGGGTAGACTTTTTTGTACACAGGAAAACCGATGAGGTATACATTAACGAGATAAACACGATGCCGGGCTTTACAAAGATAAGCATGTATCCAAAGCTGTGGGAGGCTGCTGGGCTGCCCTATTCCAGGCTGCTGGACAGCCTTATCGAGCTGGCTCTGGAACGGCGGGCCGAAAAGGTAAACACCGCCTTGGTGTAACATGTAACGAAAGGAGAAAACCATGGGAGAACTTTTGCAAAGGATAAAAGGCGACACCTACTACATAAAAGGCCCTGTGAATGCGGGAGTGTACATATACGAAGACAGAAACTGCGTAATAATAGATACGGGCAATGATGACGATTCCGGAAGGAAGATATTCAAAACCCTGGAGGGGGAAGGACTGGAGGCAAGCAGCATAATAAACACCCACTCCCATGCGGACCATTTTGGGGGGAACAGATTCCTTATAAAGCGGACCGGGGCGGAGGTGATGGCAACCCAGATAGAAGCGGCCATCATCAGCAATCCTTACCTGGAGCCCTTCTACCTGTTTTCAGCCCATCCCCTGAAGAAGCTTCAGAACAAGTTTCTTATGGGGAAAGAGAGCAGGGTTGACAGGGTTATAGAACCGGGGGTGCTGGACCTCGGGGAAAGGACTATAGAAATCATAGACCTGAAGGGGCACAGCCCCGGCCAGATCGGCATAGCTACACCGGATGGGGTGCTTTTTACCGCTGACGCCTTCTTTTCCTCCGCTATAGTCGACAAGTACAAGCTGCCCTATTTTACAAATCTCAGAGACACCATAGACACATTAAACAGGCTCAAACAAACCGACTATGAATTTTACCTCCCTTGCCACGGCGAGTGCATTACAGAAATAAAAGGAGAGGTGGATGTTAACCTCCGGGCGATTGAGAATACAATAGATATGCTGAAGCAGAAGCTCACGGTGCCCATGAGCCGGGAGGAGATAATCGCTCTGGTATGCAGCGAGTATGGGGTGGACCTGAATGTAAGCCAGTATTACCTGAGCCAGTCCTGCATCTCGGCCTACCTGGCATACCTGACCGACGAGGGCGTCCTCACCACGATAATCGAAGACTACAGGATGAAATGGGTAATTGAATAGGCCACTGCAGAATGTTAATAACTGGCTGTGATGGTTATAATAATCTTGAATAAGAGGATAGTAATATATATAATATATTTATTCGGTAAAGGCAGGTGTAGACTCCATAATATGAGGAGGTAACACAACTATGAATATGGTGCAGAAGATAACAGAGCAGATAAAGGAGATTGTGGGCGATGCGATAAACAAGTGTATTGAGAAGGGTATACTTGCCATAGAAGAGGTCCCGGATATACTGGTGGAAGTGCCCAGGGAAAAGACCCACGGCGATTTCGCCACAAATATAGCCATGGTGCTTACAAAACAGGCGAAAAAGAATCCAAGGGCAATAGCCCAGGATATAGTTGAAAACTCAGACTATGGCGGTACATATGTAGAAAGCATTGAAATAGCAGGCCCGGGCTTTATAAACTTCCGGCTCAACAATATGTGGCTGTACAAGACGGTAGAGATCATACACAATGAGAAGCAAGAGTACGGCAGGGTTGATATAGGAGAGGGCAAAAAAGTTATGGTCGAATTTGTAAGCGCTAATCCTACCGGGCCGATGCATATGGGCAATGCCAGGGGAGCCGCCCTGGGGGACACGCTTGCGGCAGTCCTCGATGCGGCGGGATACGATGTAACGCGGGAATTTTACATCAACGATGCCGGAAACCAGATCGAAAAGTTCGGCAAATCCCTCGAAGCCAGGTACCTTCAGCTCCTCGGACAGGATGCGGAGCTCCCCGAAGGGGGATACCAGGGGCAGGATGTGGTCGAGCACATGCAGGACCTGATCAGCAGGGAAGGGGATAAGTACCTGAACGCGGACTCCGAGGAGAGGCAGAAAATTTTTACCGAATATGCGCTAAGGAAGAATCTCGAAAAGATAAAAAAGGATCTTGGGGATTTTGGGGTTAATTTTGATATTTGGTTTTCAGAACAATCTCTGTATGACAGCAACGAGATAATGGATACCGTAGAACTGCTGAAGGACAGGGGCTATACCTACGAGCTTGACGGAGCCATATGGTTCAAGGCCTCCCTGTTCGGTGTGGATAAGGACGAAGTCCTGGTGCGAAGCAACGGCATACCCACCTACTTTGCCGGGGACATCGCATACCACAGGAACAAGTTTATAACAAGGGAATACGACTGGGTAATAAACATCTGGGGTGCAGACCATCACGGCCACGTTCCGAGGATGAAGGGCGCTATGGAAGCTATTGGGGTAGACCCCGACAGGCTGGACATCATTATTATGCAATTGGTCAGGCTTCTGAGAAACGGCGAAGTAGCCCGGATGTCCAAGAGGAAGGGCCAGACAATAACCCTTGCGGACTTGATTGAAGAGGTTGGAAGGGATGCGGCAAGGTTTTTCTTCAACCTGCGTTCCGCCGATACCCACCTCGATTTTGACCTGGACCTTGCTGTGGAGAAATCCAATGAAAATCCTGTGTTTTATGTGCAGTACGCCCATGCGAGGATATGCAGCATACTCAGTCAGATAGCCCAGGAAGGCATAGCAATTCCGGCGATTGACAGCATAAACCTGACCCTTCTTAAGGAAGAGACCGAGATAGACCTTATGAAGAAGCTCGCCGAGCTTCCCGAAGAGATAACCAAGGCCGCCCAGACCATAGAACCCACCAGGATTACCCGGTATGTCCTGGAGGTGGCGTCGCTGTTCCACACCTTCTACAATTCCTGCAGGGTTATGGTGGATGATGAAAGTCTGATGAGGGCAAGAATTGCCTTGATTGAGGCAACAAGGATCGTTATCAGGAACGTACTTGATCTGCTGTCCGTATCGGCACCCGAAAGAATGTAATGAAAAGGCGCCTGAGGCGCCTTTTTTAGGCATAAGAAAGTATATCTTCCTATGCCTAAAAAAGGAAGGGGTGCAGGGGAAAGGTTCCCCGCCGGTTTCAGGAGGGTGCTCAGGTTGCCCTGGCAACCGCCGAAGGGAACCTAGGGTTCCCTAGCGGAGCGCCAGAGGCGCCTTTTTTAGGAAGCAGCAGCCCAAAAATCGGCATTATATATGCTGAAAAACTAGCGAGAGGGAGGGTTTTTAATGTTGGAGCAGCTTTCCAGCGAAAATTTTAAAGAATTCCTTGATTACGTCGATTCAGGCATCCAGGTGGTGGACAGCAGAGGGAGGATAGTGTACTGCAACAAGCACGTTGCCTATCTCGACGATGTAAACAGGGAGAGGGCGATAGGCAGGCACATACTTGAGATCTACCCCTCCCTTGACCATGATACCAGTACAATTTTAAAGGTTCTGGAAACCGGACAACCCATAATAGACAACCAGCAAACCTTCATAAACTACAAAGGCAAAAAAATCACCACAATCAACACCACACTGCCCATAAAGGTAAAGGGCAGGATTAAGGGCGCCGTGGAAATTTCAAGGGATATAACACAGGTCAAGAAGCTTTCCGAGAGGATAGTCGACCTGGAAGCGGAGCTGGTTGGGGACGGGAGCAGGAGTATAAAGGACAAAAAAAACGGAAACAAAGCTGTATACACCTTTATGGATATTGTGGGCCAAAACAGGCAGATACTTGAACTCAAATCCCTGGCGTTCAAAGCGTCCCAAACCTCATCCCCCATCATGGTATACGGCGAAACGGGCACCGGAAAGGAATTGTTCGTTCACGCCGTGCACAACGCAAGCTCCCGGAGGAAGAAACCCTTTATTGCCCAGAACTGCGCCGCCCTCCCGGCAACCCTTCTGGAGGGCATACTCTTCGGCACCGTCAAGGGCAGCTTTACCGGAGCCGATAACAGGCCCGGGCTGTTTGAGCTGGCCGACGGGGGCACACTATTCCTTGACGAGATAGATTCAATGCCCGTCGAACTTCAGGCGAAGCTTCTCAGGGTGCTCCAGGACGGCTGTGTGAGGAGAATCGGTGACCTGGACACCGTGTATGTGGATGTAAGGATAATCGCCGCCACCAGCAAGAATCCCCTCGATGCCGTCAAGGCGAGGCACCTGAGGGAGGACCTGTACTACAGGCTGAACGTTGTTTCTCTGAGGGTTCCCCCGCTCCGGGAAAGGAAGGATGACATCCCCCTGCTGACAGACCACTTCATACAGGTGTACAACCGCACCATGGACAAGGGCATCAGGGAAATAGAACCGAAGGTAAGGGACATGTTCTATGCCTATTCATGGCCCGGCAACGTCAGGGAACTGCAGCACGTCATCGAGGGCGCAATGAACATAATCGAGGGTGACACCCTGGGCGCCGCTGACCTTCCGCACGGTTTCAACGAATATTTCAAGAGCGATATAGCCATGAAGGACAGGCACCTTTCACTGAAGGATACCCTTGAACAGGTGGAGAAGGAAATGATATACAACGCCCTGGGAACATGTGATATGAATATCACAAAGGCAGCGGAGAAGCTGGATATACCCCGCCAGACGCTCCAGTACAAGATGGCAAAGTACGGCATAAAGTAACCCCGCCGGTTTCCCGGCAGGCAAAGGCGGCAGGGAGATGGCGCGACAATGCGACAATGGGGACGGTTCTCAATTTGCCGCACAACCGTCCCCGCGTCCATCCGCATCCCAAATGGGACAGGAAAGAACCGTCCCCATGTCCCAGTAATATGGCATATATATTGCATATTATAGGATAATAATAAATGTGAAGGAGGAATGAAGATGAAAAAGGGATGCAAATACGGGACGCATAGAGTGCTAGAGCCAAAGGGGGTACTTCCCCAACCGGCCTGGAAGATTGATAATTCAATGGAGATCTACGATAACGAAATTCTGATAGATGTACATACCCTTAACGTGGATTCCGCCAGCTTTACCCAGATCAAGAAAGAAGCGGGCGGCGACGGTAAAAAGATCGCCGAAACCATGCTGGACATAGTATCGAAAAGGGGCAAGCACCATAACCCTGTCACCGGGTCCGGGGGGATGCTCATAGGAACCGTAGAAAAGATAGGACCCGCCCTTGAAGGCAAAACAGACCTCAGGGCAGGGGACAAAATCGCTACGCTGGTTTCCCTTTCACTGACTCCACTGAGGATAGACAGGATCAAGGAAATAAGGAAGGACGTCGACCAGGTCGACATAGAGGGCAAGGCAATCCTGTTTGAAAGCGGAATATACGCCAAGCTGCCCGAAGACATGCCCCAGACGCTGGCCCTCGCAGTCCTTGATGTGGCAGGGGCGCCCGCACAGACTGCAAAGCTGGTTAAGCCCGGGGATACGGTGCTGGTTATCGGGGGCGGAGGCAAATCAGGAATGCTCTGCTGCTATGAGGCCAAAAAAAGGGCAGGCATCACAGGTAAGGTTATCGCGACGGGTCACAGCCCGTCAAGTACCGAAAGGCTCAAGAGTTCCGGCCTTGCGGACATAGTGATGCAGGTGGACGCAACAAAGCCGGTTGAAGTAATGGAAAAGGTGAGCGAGGTTACCGGAGGCAGGATGGCCGACGTAACAATAAACTGCGTAAACATACCCAACACCGAAATGTCGAGCATCCTTGCCACAAGGGATGACGGCACCATATACTTCTTCAGCATGGCAACAAGCTTTACCGCCGCGGCCCTCGGAGCCGAAGGCGTCGGCAAGGACGTCAACATGATAATCGGCAACGGTTACAGCAGAGGGCACGCGGAAATAACCCTCAACCTTATGAGGGAAAGCAACCTGTTAAGAAAGATATTTGAAGAACTTTATGTTTAGGAGGCGTATTTTGGTGAGATATTTCAAGGAAATAGAGCTTTTCAGGGATGTTACCGACGAGCAGTGGAACGACTGGCAGTGGCAGGTAAAAAACAGGGTAACAACCGTAGAGCAGCTGAAAAAGGTGATAAACCTTGCTCCGGAGGAAGAAAAGGCCATCGATGAAAGCCTTGCGCTCCTGAGGATGGGCATAACCCCATACTATGCTTCCCTGATGGACCCCAACGACCCGGAATGCCCGGTAAGGAAACAGGCGGTACCCACTTCCTTCGAACTGCACAGGGGCAAGGCCGATATGGAGGACCCCCTCCACGAGGATACCGACTCTCCGGTTGACGGGCTTACCCACCGCTACCCGGACAGGGTGCTGCTGCTGGTGACCGACCAGTGCTCAATGTACTGCAGGCACTGCACCAGGAGAAGGTTTGCCGGACAGACCGATATGGCGATGCCTATGGAGCGGATCGAAAAGGCTATAGAATACATCAAGAATACCCCCCAGGTCAGGGATGTACTGATATCCGGGGGAGACGGGCTTCTGATATCCGACGACAAGCTGGAATTCATACTGAAAAGCCTGAGGAAGATTCCCCATGTGGAAATTGTAAGGATAGGGAGCAGGACACCGGTAGTAATGCCGCAGAGGATTACACCCGAACTTGTCGACATGCTCAGGAAATACCATCCGGTGTGGCTCAACACCCACTTCAACCATCCCAAGGAAGTCACCCCGGCCTCCATGGAAGCGTGCAGGCTGCTGGCAGACGCCGGCGTTCCGCTGGGCAACCAGTCGGTCCTGCTCAGGGGAGTCAACGACTGCGTCCATATAATGAGAAGGCTGGTCCATGAACTGGTCAAGATGAGGGTAAGGCCCTACTACATTTACCAGTGCGACCTGTCCCTCGGCATAGAGCACTTCAGGACAAAGGTATCGAAGGGCATAGAAATAATAGAAGGCCTCAGGGGGCACACCTCCGGATTTGCGGTACCCACCTTTGTGGTTGACGCGCCGGGAGGCGGCGGCAAAATACCGGTAATGCCCCAGTACCTGATTTCCATGTCGGATAAACGGGTTGTGCTTCGCAACTATGAAGGCGTAATCACCACCTATACCGAACCGGAGTTCGTAAGCGAAGAGTGCCAGTGTGAAGACTGCCGCGCACAAAGGAAGATAACAGGCGTAGCCGGGCTCCTTCAGGGCAATCAGGTTGCCCTTGAGCCGGAAGGCCTGGAAAGGAAGAAAAGACATCATTAAAGGAGCTGTTTTGTGTGCAGTTGATTGACATAATATTGAGGGGGAACCACAGGAGCGTCTCCGTTATCGGAACCGCCAAAAACGCCGGAAAGACGGTAACCCTCAACTACATCATCGAAAAGGCGCATGACAGGGGTATAAGCCTTGGCCTAACCTCCACCGGCAGGGACGGAGAAAGGCTTGACCTCGTTACCAGCACCCGCAAACCCCCTATCTACGCCCACAGGGGCACAGTCATTGCAACAGCTCAAAGACTTCTGGAGGAGGAGAAGGTTTCTGCCGAGATTGTGGAAGTGACCGGCATGGCAACATCTCTGGGTCCGGTGGTAATTGCAAGGGTTATGAGCAGCGGCTACGTTCAGCTGGCCGGTCCCGATACCAACAGTGAAATGAAAATGATAATAGACCGGCTGGCAGAAATGGGATGCGGCTTGATTCTTGTGGATGGAGCATTGAACAGGGTTTCATCGGCGTCGCCTTCGGTGACCGACGGGGTGATTATATCCACCGGTGCCGTGGTGTCAAGGGATATGGATAAGGTCATAGATATCACCGCCCACGTCGCAGACCTGTTTTCACTGCCGCAGGTACAGGACGGGGATGTCCTGGCCAGGGCGGACGAGATAACAGACCGAAGGGAGTATGCCCTCATATCGAGGGAAGGCAGAGTGGACCCGCTGGAAGTTAAGACGGCCCTCCGGTGCGGGCCGTACATCTCCCGGCAGATAGATGAAGATACGGCGTACGTTGTCCTCGGAGGGTCCCTCCCGGGCAGCGCTCTGAAGGATATTGCCGGCGCTGTCGGGGATAAATCAAAGGTCTCCCTGGTGGTAAGGGATGCAACAAGGATTTTTATAGAACCCATGGAATGGCAGATGTTTATTAAAATGGGGGTAAGGGTTGAGGTGGTTGACAGCATCAATCTCCTTGCGGTGACGGTGAACCCTTACGCCCCCCAGGGCTACTACTTTGACCCGGGAGTTTTTCTGGAGAAGATGAGGGAAACACTGTATCCGGTTAAGGTCTTCGACGTAATGCAGGGGGGTGAATGACTTGACGGCGATTGCCCCGGACAAGGTGCTTGGAATACTTGATTTCAACTATGTAATGGACCGGATACTTCCTGTTACTCCCTACGGCAGGGAGTTCAAAAAGGACATGAAGCCCTTTGCCAGGGGCCGGGAGGAGGAACTCCGGGACCACCTGGACGTGATTGAAACAATACTGGAGCTGATACGGGATAACCGCCTCACCTTTATTGAGATAAGGACCATAATGCATGATGTCAAGGACCTGAGGCAATCCATGCACAGGGCAGGCAAGGGTATAAGCCTCAACATGGTTGAGCTTTTCGAGCTTAAAGCCTTTGTATTCCAGGTAAGGCACCTTTATGAAAAGATGGAGCCCTTCACATCCCGCCTGCCGGAACAGTTCGGCCTTATCCCCCTTGAGTGCCTGGAAAGGCTGCTTGACCCGGAGAATGCCGGCTCCAAAAGCTTTTATATATTACGACAGCTATTCTGAAGACTTAAAGCATATTCGGAAGAAGAAGCACATCCTGGAAAATGAGTTCACAGCGAAACAGAAGGAGCTTATCAAGAAAGCCCAGGAAGATCTTGGGCTTAACTTTCGCCCCGGCGGGGAAATAACCGTAAGCAAGAACCAACGGGATCTCCTGGAGGCCATAGAAGAATACGAAGGGCTTTCATACCTGTCGGAATCCTACATCAACATAACCTTCAAGGTTAAGCCCACACCGGAGATGGATGCCCTCAAGCAGCAGATCGAAACCTTGAGGGGCATGGAGCAGGAAGAAGAGGAAAACATCAGGGCAAAGCTGACGGGAGAGATCGCGGAGTACCGGGAAGAACTGCTGGCAAACACAGGGAGAATAGGACTTCTAGACTTTTATATAGCCCTTGCCTACTTTGCAAGGGAGATCAAGGGCACAAAACCAGGAATAACAGCCGCGGATATGGTAAGTATTAAGAACGGCAGGCACCCTCTGGTGGAAGAGAGGCTGAAGGAGGATAATGAGGAATACCAGCCTGTAAGCATAAGCGTGGATAAGGGAGTAACCGTAATAACGGGAGCAAACATGGGGGGAAAATCGGTCTCCCTCAAGATGGTAGGCCTTCTTGTGCTGATGGCCCAGTACGGGATGTTCGTACCCGCCGAAGAGATGCTTATGGGGCTGAAGGATTTTGTATATGCTTCTATGGGAGATACCCAGTCGGTTCAAACCGGGCTGAGCACCTTCGGAGCGGAGGTGTCCGACATGATAGAAGCCCTGGACAAATCCTCACGGTACGGGCTCATTCTGATAGACGAGCTTGCCAGGGGCACCAACCCCAGGGAGGGCCATGCCATATGCGCAGCCATCGTGAAGTACCTGGTGCGAAAGAACAGCATATGCATTATAACAACCCACTTTGACGGTATCGGGAACCTTGAGGGTGTGAAGCACCTGCAGGTGGGGGGGCTTAAGGGCATCGATACCGCGGAATTGAAAAGTACAATCGCGGGAGACCCTTCCCGGGGAGTGGAGATCATCCGCAAGCACATGGATTTTAGGCTGTACCCGGCAGGCGAGGATGCGTCGGTGCCCAGGGACGCCATAAAGATTGCCTCGCTGATGGGACTTAGAGAGGATATACTCGACACAGCCATGGACATACTGGGCCATGGGGACGGTTCTTCTGTCCCATTTTTGCGATGATGCACTGGGTTAGTAGTTCGTAGTTGGTAGTTCGTAGTTCACAGATTACGGTTCACAGGTACAATAGTTCAGTTTCTAGTTATCAATTCCCAGCCTCTAGGGCTAGTCTTACAGGCTTTTTCCCTTTAGTGCTATCCTGGCTCTGATTACTGGTAACTGATAACTGATGCAATGCATTTCCCTGCCGACTGTCCTCTGTGATCTGTCAATTGACCACTGGTTGCTGCCAACTGGCGTCTGTATCTGACAACCAGTAACGGGTAACAGTTCTGAAGCAGATGAGATTTTGTCACTTTATGTTGAAGTTAATGGAGGAGGGATATGGAAATGAACAAGCTCAATCTCGACCGCTCAAAGATAGACAGGGCGAGGCAGGCGGCAAGGAACATCGCCGAGGACGTCCAGGCCTTTATCGACCTGCATACCACCGTAGCGGTTGAGAGGACAGTAGCCAGGCTTTTTGGCATAGATAAGGTTGATGAGATGGGCACACCCCTGCCGAACATAGTTGTCGACAACATCAAAGAGGGCGGGGGGCTTGCGGGGGGCGCCGCCTGGTGGCTCGGAAACGCCATGGTGCATACCGGCAAAAACCCCCAGGAGATAGCTGAAATGGTCAGCAGGGGCGAGATGGACCTCACCAGGGTCCCTGTGGGTTCCGGGCAGAAGATTGAAGAGGCCGTCCGGGAAACCGCCTCAAAGACCGTTGAGATAATAGCCAACAACCGCAGAAAAAGGGAAGAATATATCAAGTGTTTGGGGGAAGGGCCGCAGCCCTACATCTACGTTATCGTCGCAACCGGCAACATCTATGAGGACGTTGTCCAGGCCCGGGCCGCAGCGAGGCAGGGCGCAGACATAATAGCCGTAATAAGGACCACGGGGCAGAGCCTCCTTGACTACGTCCCCTACGGCGCCACCACCGAAGGCTACGGAGGCACCTACGCAACCCAGGAGAACTTCAGGATAATGAGGAAGGGCCTTGACGAGGCCGGCGAAGAGGTTGGAAGGTATATAAGGCTCTGCAACTACTGCTCAGGTCTGTGCATGCCCGAGATTGCCGCCATGGGAGCCCTGGAGCGGCTGGACGTCATGCTCAACGACGCCCTCTACGGCATACTGTTCAGGGATATAAACATGCAGAGGACCCTGGTGGACCAGTACTTCTCCAGGATGATAAACGGGTTTGCCGGGGTGATAATAAACACAGGGGAGGACAACTACCTTACCACTTCGGATGCGGTGGAGGAGGCCCACACGGTACTTGCCTCCCAGTTTATAAACGAGCAGTTCGCCCTCAAGGCAGGCCTCAGGGAAGAGCAGATGGGCCTGGGCCACGCCTTTGAAATGGACCCCGACATCAAGAACGGCTTCCTCCTGGAGCTGGCCCAGGCGCAGATGGCAAGGGAGATATTCCCCAACGCTCCCCTCAAGTACATGCCGCCTACCAAGTTCATGACCGGCAATATATTCAAGGGACATATAATGGACGCCATGTTCAACGTAGCATCCATTATGACAAGGCAGGGAATACAACTGCTCGGTATGATGACCGAAGCAATGCATACACCGTTCATTGGCGACAGGTTCCTTTCCATCCAGAACGCCAAATACATCTTCAACAACATGAGGGACCTGGCGGATGAGATAGAGTTCAAGGACGGCGGAGTGATCCAGAGAAGGGCCCGGGAGGTTCTCAACGAAGCCCTCGCGTTCCTGGAGCAGATTGAGGAAGAGGGCCTGTTTATTACCCTCGAGAGGGGCAAATTCGCCGGTGTCAAAAGGTCCAGGACAGGAGGCAAAGGCCTGGAAGGCGTATTCCGGAGGTCCCCGGACTACTACAATCCGTTTATGGAAATGATGGGAGGTGGCAGGGAATGAGCTACAGGGAAAAGCGGGATTACACAGCGGTAAAACCCTACGGGGATACCATGAACGACGGGAAGGTGCAGATGAGCTTCTCCCTGCCGGTGCCCTTCGGCGATGAGGCCAGGGAAGCCGGCAAAAGGCTGGCTCTTAAGATGGGCCTTGAGGAACCGGAGGTAGTATACGCCGAGGACCTGGGAGAAGACTTCACCTTTCTGGTGATATACGGCCGCTGCGTCCATTCGGTTAACTTCAGCAGCATAGAGGTACCGAAGGTACAGGTGCACGAAAGGGACATGGAAGAAATAGACCGGCTTATCAGGGAAAAGATAGGCAGGAAGCTCGTGGTGATCGGCGCCAGCACCGGAACCGACGCGCACACCGTCGGAATAGACGCAATAATGAACATGAAGGGCTTCGCAGGGCACTACGGCCTTGAAAGGTACCAGATGTTTGACGCCTATAACCTGGGCAGCCAGGTGGACAACGAAGAATTCGTAGCCAGGGCCATAGAGCTGAACGCCGATGCGCTGCTTGTATCCCAGACGGTAACGCAGAAGGATATACACGTGTATAACCTTACGCACCTGGTTGAGCTGCTGGAAGCGGAAGGTATCAGGGATAAGGTGGTGCTGGTCTGCGGAGGGCCGAGGATAAGCCACGAACTGGCCAAGGAGCTGGGTTACGACGCCGGATTCGGCCCGGGGAGCTTCGCAAACCACGTCGCATCCTTCATAGTGGACGAACTCATAAGCCGCGGCGCTTAAATGGGACAGGGGGGGGACAGTCCCCTTGTCCCACCCATGATGCTCCATATGCGAAAGAGGCTGGTATATATTGCCGGTATAATGACAGTCCTGGGCGTCGCAATTTCGAGGTTATACCTGGGTGTACACTGGCCGGTGGATGTTATCGGCGGGGTCATTATAGGTATTGTATGGGCATTGATAGCCGGGAGGTGGTTCGGGTATGTTGTGCAGGCCAGAGATATAAAGGTATTTTTAGCCATTGCTGCTATTTCCGCAGTAGGAGTTTTTATTTTTAACGATCCCAACTATGTGAAGGCATGCGGTGCTCTATCAGGTTTTTTACTTGGATATTATGTTGAAGGTGAATATATACATTACAGTGTAAGTGAGAAAATACCGGTAAGAATTCTGGAATTTGTTTTGGGATTTAGTATTTTGGTTGCTATAAAAATAGGATTTAAGGAGATACTGCCTGCAGGCAATCTGAGCAATTATATGAGGTATTGCATTTTGGTGTTCTGGATAACTGCCGGGGCTCCATACGTATTTAATAAGCTGCCTTTCAAAAAAAGGGGTTATGCAAATTCAATCCAAGCCTTTCGTACCCTCCTGAATCCGGCGGGAGAACTTTTCCTGCACTTTTTTTAATCGAACAATAAATTATACTTTCTTATGCGATAAAAAAGGGGTTTCTATTCCTAAAAAGTGTTAAGAGAAGGAAGCAAAATAGTGCCAAAAATTGTACATTTTTTCGTAAAACTCTATTAGGAGGTGCGATTGCTTGAGAGGTTTCTTGAACTTGGGAAAACATGACTCCCTGGAAGCCAGGTTAGAGAAGATTAAGGCCGGGGATGAGGAAGAAAGGGAAAAATTTATAAAGGAATATGTTCCACTTGTGATAAAAACTATAGTAAAAATCACAAACAGGTATATTGAAGTAGAAAACGATGATGAGTTTTCCATAGGTATTGGTGCTCTAAACGAGGCAATAGACAGGTATAGTGGCGATAAAGGTAATTTTATTAATTATGCTGCTTTAGTGATTAGAAGCAGGATAATCGATTATGAAAGGAAAATTAAGAAGCATAGTAATGTTATATCAATAAATCAGATGGAAGATGAAGATGGCAGCAAACTTCAATTAAAAACTGACGGAGATGATATTGCGTATTCGCTGGAAATAAGGGAACAGATTCAAAAATTTAAGAATAGGCTCTCGGAATTTAACATTTCGTTGGAAGATTTGACCAGGGGAAATCCAAAGCATAAGGATACAAGGTTAAACGCTATTAATATAGCCAGGGATGTTTTGAAACACAGACGAATTATGGAAGCGTTTTATCAAAAGAAAACATTGCCAGTTTCTTTTGTAAGCAGAGAATTATGCGTATCTACAAAAGTATTAAAGCGGAGCAAAAAGTATATTACCGCTACCATTTTAGCGTTGGACAGCGAATTCGAATTAATTAAGGATTATATAAAAGGCTGGGAGCGGGAGGTGAAGAGCAATGAATAAAGGTTTTGTGCTGGAAGTCAAAGATACATATATACTTGTTGTAACAGACGATTGTCAATATTTAAAGTTAAAAAAGAGAAAAGGAATAAAGCAGGGTAGACAAATCTATTTTACGAAAGAAGACCTTTATGAACAACAACGCTTCCCAGTCAAAAATATAGGTTTAGCAGCTGCAATCGGGGTTTTATGTATGATATCTATAACGCTTATTTACAACTTTCAAATATTCAATATGAAGGAAGCATTCGGCACGGCAGTTGCCGTGGTCAGCCTGGATATAAATCCTAGCTTTGAATTTGAGATCGATGATGAAAACAGGGTGGTGGAGGTTTACAGGCTTAATGAGGATGCTAAGAAATTAGCCGGTAAGAATTTTATAGGAGATGATATTATAAATGTTGTCAGTTCAATAATTGACAGCGCTTGGCGGATGAAGTATTTAACGGCGGAAAGCAATTCGGTTGTAGTATCCTTTGCAGTGATAGGCGACAGGGATAATCACGAACAAAGGATACAAGAGTTGGAAAAAAGCATTGAAAATGGTTTGCAGATTCATAAAGATAGGAATATAAATTTCATATATTTAAGGTCCGACGCCGGAGCCCTTGAAGAAGCCAGGAGGAATGAAGTTTCCCTGGGCAAATATGAACTTTTTAAGATTATATCCCAAAAGGATTCATCTGTTAATATAGATGAAATAAAATCCTCTGGAGTCCAGAACCTTATAGACAAGATAAATGAACAGGATGAGGGTAAAGCTAATGGCAATAGTTCAAGTTCGGACGGAGATAATCCCTTAAATGACAGCAGTATATATCGGAATGATGATATTCCAAAGAATAATCCAGATCAAGGGGGCAAGAATGAGAAGTTTGACAGCAGTAAGCACGGGGAGAGTACCGTTAAACCGGAGAATGATGAAAATGATGGGGATGCAAAAGAGGATGAAAAAGAAGTAGAAGAAGTAGATGACAAGGGCCTAGGCGAAGAAAAAGGCGAAAAAGACGTTGAAGCAGAAATACCCGAATATGATGAAGAAGACAATAAGAGCGAAGATAACGATGAAAGCGATGAAGATGCCATAGATGAAAAAGATGATATGGAAGATGTTAACTATGAAGATGGAGATTATAAGTACAATAGTGGTGAGGAATCTTCTGAAGAGAGTAAGTAAAGTTTGGTACCTAAAAATTTTTGACAAGACGTATTAATATAATGAAACTGCTGTATCGAAAAATTTACAGCAGTTTGCAAGGATTGTTGAAAAACAAATCCAGAAGAAGGAGGAATATCCATGAAAAACTCAAGAAAAGCCCTGGCGATTTTTCTTGTCATGCTATTGGTTCTGACCAGTCCGCTAAGTGTATTGGCTGATGATGACAATGAAGATTTTGATGACAACGAAAGAATTGAAGAGCTTGTCGATGACCATGAAGAAGAATTAGAGGAAGAAGAATTAGAGGAAGAAGAGGAACTGGAAGAAGATGAATTTGAAGAAGATGAAGGGAAAGAGATTGAAGAAACAAAGGCCTGGGAACTTTTAAAAGATGCTTTTGAGGAACAGAAGGACCAGGTTGAGGCATTAAAAGATCAGTTGGAAGATCAAATGGATGAACTGGAAGACCAATACGAAGAAGCTGAAGAAAGCGGGAACTACG
>Ga0067045_1002986_pt1 | contig 34714 bp, 29 predicted proteins | sample TerdegcTABiofilm_FD_59184 | JGI IMG/M metagenome (GOLD analysis project Ga0067045, IMG submission 59184) | Combined Assembly of (Gp0054472, Gp0054536) Wastewater bioreactor microbial communities from Singapore -Terephthalate degrading...
GGATCGCGCAGGATCTTGTCCTCGGCCACGTACCAGTAGTCGGCGATGTCGGTCAGCTTCTCATGGCTGACGATCACCAGCAGATCGAAGTCGGACAGATAGCCGTTATCGGGTTCATCGACCCAGTCGTTGCGGGCGTAAGATCCGAACAGGATGATCTTCAGCACCCGACCGTCGCGCCGCCAGGACTGGGTGCCCCCGCCTCCGCTTTTGATCGCGGCGTCGAACTCGGTCAACAGGGTCGTGCGGACGCGCTCCAGCTCACGCTGCTGCCTGGCCGGCAGGTGATCCAGATCAGCGCGCATGGAACCGCCCGCCCTGCATCCGCAGGGTCGCCAGATCGATCGTCATGCCTGCCCGGTTCGTTCGCATCCGCGCCCCAAATCACTTCTGCAAAAGCCTACCCCGCCTGTCGGCCAAGCGCCACAATGAGGGTGGGTGTCCGCCGGACAGTTGAGAACACGAGAGCTCGTGCGCCGACGCCTTTAGCTTTCGCCTGTACATAGCGGCGGCCAGCCGGGGACGCGGCGACTGTCGCCGGTACGGCGGCGTGAAGCAAGGCCAGCGCCAGTGACTGATCCAGTCCGATTGCGGTGGATGGCGAGCAAGATGACGCCGAACAGCCACTCCCACACGATCCCTGTCCGTCAGCAACAAAAATGCGGCCCGAACTGATCCAGCCCCAGCCTCAGGCGTATTGGGGCCAGACTGGATGGCGGCCCCTCTTGCGGCGCGAAAGGGTGACGACGAATGCGCAGAGTGCAGAAACGCGATCTTCCGTCCAAGACCTGTCCCGTCTGCGCCCGCCCCTTCACATGGCGCAAGAAGTGGGAAAGGGACTGGCAGAACGTCATGTACTGCAGCGTGCGGTGCGCCGCACGCAAAGCCCGCTCCAGTGACACGGTCCAGCCTGACGCCACCAAGGCGGGGGCGTCTTGGCGCACATGAATGGCGAGGGCGTCCTGCGGCTGGTGCTGGGTGATCAGCTATCGGACAATCTGGCGGGCCTCAACGACCTCAACCCCGCGCGCGACGTCGTCCTGATGGCGGAGGTCCATGACGAGGCGACCTACGTGCGCCACCACAAGCAGAAGATCGCGCTGACCTTCGCCGCCATGCGCGCGCACGCGGACCGGCTGACGGCGCGCGGCGTGACCGTTCGCTATGTCCGCATTGACGCGCCCGGCAACAGCCAGTCCATCATCGGCGAACTGCACCGCGCCCTCACTGACGGCGCCTATGCCCGGGTCGTGATCACCGAGCCCGGCGAGGTCAGGCTGGCCGAATCCTTCGCAGCCTTCGCCGCCACCGCAGGCCTGCCCGTGGATATTCGCGAGGACCGGCGCTTCATCTGTTCTCACGCCCGGTTCCGACGCTGGGCCGCCGACAAGCGCGAGCTGAGGATGGAGTATTTCTATCGCGAGATGCGCCGTGAGACGGATTTGCTGATGGACGGCGCAGATCCCGCTGGCGGTCGCTGGAACTTCGACGCCGACAACCGCAAGAAGCTGACCCGGGGCCTGCGCCCGCCGCCCCGGCTGCGCACCGCGCCCTCGGCCACGACCCAGGGCGCGATTGCCGACGTCGCACGTCTCTTCCCCGATCATTTCGGAGACCTGGACGATTTCGGGTGGCCGACCACCGTCGAGGAGGCAGAGGCCGCTCTGGAAGCCTTCCTGACGCGCATCCTGCCCGCCTTTGGCGACTGGCAGGACGCCATGGCCCACGGCGAGCCCTGGATGTGGCACGGCCTGGTCTCGACGGCGATCAACATGGGACTGCTGGATCCTCTGGACGTCTGCCGGCGGGCCGAAGCCTTCTACCGCTCCGGCGCCGCGCCCCTGAACGCGGTCGAGGGCTTCATTCGCCAGATCCTCGGCTGGAGAGAGTTCGTGCGCGGCGTATACTGGCTGAAGACGCCCGACTATGGCCGGATGAACTTTCTGGAGGCGGACCGCGCCCTGCCCTGGTTCTTCTGGTCAGGCGAGACGGACATGGCCTGCGTAGCCGACGTGGTCCAGACAACGCACGCCAACGCCTATGCCCACCACATCCAGCGCCTGATGGTCACGGGCAATCTGGCCATGATGCTGGGCGTCCATCCCGACGCCGTCGATGACTGGTACATGACCGTCTATGCCGACGCCTATGAGTGGGTAGAGATGCCCAACACGCGCGGAATGGCGACCTTTGCCGATGGCGGGATCGTCGGATCAAAACCCTACGCGGCCTCCGGCACCTATATCCAGCGCATGAGCGACTATTGCGGCGCCTGCCGCTACGATGTGAAGGGCAAGAGCGGCGACGCCGCCTGTCCGTTCAACCGCCTCTACTGGGGCTTCCTCGAACGCAACCGCACCCGCCTTCGCCACAACGCCCGGCTGGCCATGCCCTATAAGACGCTGGATGGCTTTGGAGAGGCCAGGCGCGCCGCCCTTCTAGCCGAAGCAGAAACTACACGGCTCGCCCTTGGCGCCCTCCCGCTTAGCGGTGGCCATTCTGGTTTCGAAGCGCCCTAACCTTGAACTCCATCGCCACCTCAAGATCGGCGCCGATGTCTGGCAGTTCAGATCTGCAAAGCGCCATAAGCGGACATCGGGTGGCGTCCGCGAACTGGACATGTCGCGCTGATCGCTCCCGACTCTTTGCGGACCTGCGCAACGTCGTTGCGTACTACCCCAATGGCATATTCAGGCTCGGAACAGCCTCAACCATTCGGCCGGTGATGATGCACCTGACGCCCGTCGGGTCGTAGTCGATCACGACTCGGCCACTGAGCTCGGACGCAAGCGCCCGTTCAAGCAGGCGCGATCCAAAGCCGCGCCGCGTCGGCGCAACCACGTCCGGGCCGCCTATTTCTACCCACCGGATTTCAATTTGTTGGGGGTCAGCAGGGTCAAACGCCCAAGCCAGGCTAACACGCCCGTCTGGTACGCTCAGCGAGCCATACTTCAACGCATTGGTGCCAAGTTCATGGAACGCCATGGCGAGACTCAGACCCGCCTTTGACGTCAGATAGGCGCTCGGGCCGTTCATATCGATCCTGCGAACAACGCCTTGAAGCGCGGCGGGGACACGCACAGTGGTGACCCATCCCATCCCAGATGGGGTCGCAACCATCGCTTGAACTTCGAGCAATCGGTGTTAGATCAAATACGAACCTAGGGCCCTGTCCTCGACCGCCCCTCGCTCCTGTGGATCCCTCAAATTCACAGCGCGCGGTGCCCACCCAAATCGCCAAAGACAGACCTTGATGCCCCTCCACTTCGCTTCTCCGCTAAATGCCCCCGTCTCAATGTTGACGGAATGGTCGGTGGCGGACGCGGACCAATTGGCGAACGCCATTGCCTGGCTCTACGTCCAGAAGCGCGACCATGCGGCGCGGATCATCCAGGCTCTCGAGCCCGGCGCCGCCGCCCTTCCCGGCAGTGTGGTTCAGGACGCCATCAGGGCTCTTACGGTCGAGACCGCCGATCTGGTGGTCGACCTACAGTCGGCGGACGACGCGACGCGGAAGTCAGCGCAGGACAAGCTGAATGTCCGCATCGTGCACCGTGACGGGCTCCTCTTCCAGCACGTCTCTTGGATCGCCGCCTATCTGGCCCTGCCCAACACCCATTCAGCGCCCCCCCACGTCCGCACCGCCGACAAGGGCTTCGACGGCGTCATCCTCGACCTCGACCCCGCCGCACCCGGCCTGTCGCGGATCATTCTGTGCGAGGACAAGGCCTCGACCAATCCCCGCAACCTCGTCACTCAGAGCATCTGGCCTGAGATCACGGCCATACAGGCGGCGGGAAAGGACCGGGAAATCCTGGCTGCCATCACCGCCATCCTCGCGACTCTGCCCGGCGTCGACAGCGAAGCCGTGATCGCGGCCACGGCTTGGGAGGGCGCCCGCGCCTTTCGCGTGGCCCTGACCGCGGACCCCGCGCAGGCGAGAGACGCGAGCTACGCCCACCTTTTCGCCGGTTTCGACGGCGTCGCCGGGGGTGCGATTGAAAGCCGGATGGCGGAAGTGATGCCCGTCCAGGCCGTACGCCCCTATCTCGCCGCCCTCGCGAACGCCGTAATCCTCAAGCTGCAGGCCATGGCCTGATGTATGACGAGGTCACCAGCCGTCTCATCGCCGGGGCGCCGCCCCTGGAAGGATTGCAGCCAGCCGATCTGCGCGAGGAGTTGACCTCGGCCTATGTCGAGATCGCCGCCGCCCGCCTCGCCATGGGCGCCAACCCTGAGGATCGCGCCGCGCTCGACGGCGTCGTCCTGCGCATGGGACGGATGGCCGATGCCTATGAGGCCCGCATCGTTCTCGGCCTCGATCCCGCCCGAAGCCGCGCGACCGCCTTTGTGGCAGCCTCGGCGCGCCAGATTATAGCGACGGCGGCACGGCTGGCGCGGGGAGCAGACGGCGAGGATGTCGCTGATGCCGGGACGACCCGGCTCGACGAGGATGCGATCGGGCCCGAGCTCGCGGCGTCCCTTCTGTTCCTGATCGCCGAACGCTCGTCGGACGCCTTCGAAGCCGCCCGCGACGTCGTCGCGGCCGGCGAGCCCGATCCGATCCGGCGCGCCCTGATCCTGGCGGTGGGCCGCCTCGCCCGGGGCAAGCTCGCCGACGTCCTCGAAATCGATCCGGCCGCCGAAGCGCTTCGCGGTTCCGATCTTTCCGGCTTCGCCGTCGATCTCCTGTTTCGCGAACTGCTCTCCGGCGTCGTCGAGCTCGCCGCCTTCGGCCTGGGCCGCGAGGGAGCGGAAAACGGTCTGAACGACGCCCGGGCGCGCTTTGTGCGGGTCCGCGATCTGGCCATCGACGCCGAAGGTTTGGCGCCGGCCCTCGTGGGAGATATCGCTGCGCCGTCCGCTCGACGCTCGGCAGCCGTCTTCAGCGGGCCGCACCATCTGGCCAGCCTGCTTCTGCGCGCCGCCGACATCCTGGGCGAAGGCTTGCTCGTCACGACACCGGCGCCCTTTGGCTCGGATCCCGGAGCTTGGGCCGGCTGGATCCGGACCGAGGCCGCCCGATGGCCCTATCTCTGGGAGAACCACAGGCGCGCGGTGGCGACCGGCTACCTCGCGGCCGGACGGTCCCTCATCATGACCTCCCCGACCGGCTCGGGGAAAACGACCCTGGCGGCCCTGAAGATCGCCGCCGCGATCACGGCTGGCAAGACCGTGCTCTATCTGGCCCCTACCCACGCCCTCGTCGGCCAGGTCGAGCGAGACCTAAACGAACGGATCGGCGCCATCGTCACGGCCGAGAGCGTTGAGGACGCCGACTCTATCGAGGATCTTCGCGTCCTGCCCGCCCTCGCCGTCCTGACCCCGGAACGGTGTCTCGCCCTCCTGACCTTCGCACCCGAGCTCTTCGCCAACGTCGGGCTGATGGTGTTCGACGAGTTCCACCTGATGGGGGCTCCCGAGCCGGCCATTGGTGTCCGGTCGCGCGTGGACCGTCGGGCGATCGACGCCATGCTGTGCCTGCTGACCTTCCTGTCGGTATCGCCGGGCTCCGACCTGCTGCTTCTGTCGGCCATGGTCAGCAACGCGCCCGAGTTGGCGCGATGGCTCGCCGCCCTGATTGGCCGCCCCGTTCATCCCTTTGATGACCGATGGAAGCCGACCCGCCAGCTGCGGGCCTGCGTCACCTACGCCCGACGCGATCTCATCGCCGCACACATTGCCGCCAACACGCCGCGCGGCAGGCCCGAGGCCACGCCTTGGGGGCTGTTCTCTCTGGCGAGCGGATGGAACCCGGCCGCCGTCGACAAGCTGGCCTTCCGTCCCTTCGCGCCTCAGCCGGTTGCGTTGGGTCACAGCCAGAGGCCGGTCGGCCGCCGTCGCATCACCGCCAACCGGCTTCAGGTGGCGGCCGCCATCGCGGAACGCTTCGCGCGCAGCGGCCAGAAGGTCATTATCTTCTGCGACAGCATCACCTTCTGCGTCAGCGTCGCCAACGGCCTGAACCTCGGACAGGCCGACCTGCCGCCGAACCGGGACGAAAGCCAGACCGCCTGGCGCGACGCGGCCATTTCCGAGCTGGGCGACGTCTCGGGCGTCTACGACGCGGGCGATCGTCGGGCGGCCGTGCATCACGGCGACCTGCTCCCCGACGAGCGGAGGCTGGTCGAATCCCTGTTCCGCGACCGCGACAGCGGCTTGAACATTCTCGCCGCCACTTCGACCCTGGCACAGGGCCTCAATCTGCCCTGCGAGGTGGTCATCCTCGCGGGGACCGACCGGCTAGACGATGACGAGGACAGCGAGACCTTCCGCAAGCCTCTCGCACCCCATGAGATTCTGAACGCCCTGGGCCGTGCAGGACGTGCGGGGCAGGCCGCGACCGGCGTGGCGATCATCGTTCCGGGCGAGCCCATCGGGTTCGACCCTTTGACGAAAGCCCTCGACGAGAACATCGACCTTCCAGTCGTCTTCGCGGACGGCGATCAGTGCCTGCCGCTTGGCGATCCCCTGGCGACCCTCTTCGATCAGATCGAGGTCGCCGGCGTCCCGACGTCCGAAACGGACTATCTGCTCCGGCGCCTTTCAGACGTGCTGGGCGACGACGGCGAGGCGTTCGAGGCCCTGGCGCGGCGCACCCTGGGTTTCTACCGGCGCGCCACGCTCAACGCCCCCCAGGCCGATGCCTGGATCGCCGGACGGCGCGCAACCCTTGTCGCCGCGATCCGGGCTCGCGCTGAGCCCCCCGCCCTGCCGTGGGAGGAGGCGCTCGCCGCCAAGACCGGCGTCAGTCGCCGGCTAATCACCGCCCTGGCCCAGGCCTATCCGGGAGCCCCGCACGACCAGCCGGACGCCCTACCCTGGGTGCTGTGGCTGCTGGATCAACTCGATCCCGCACAGCCGGATTTCGACACCGTGCTCCGGCCCGAAGCCCTGGACCGGGTCTTCGGACGGGCCTCCTCCACCCAGCCCGATAACATCGCGCGCCGACGCGCCGGTCTGGACGGGCTGCGGATCGTCCTTCCGGCCTGGTTCGCCGGTGAGTCCCTTCTGACGATCGAGGCGAGGATCGCCGTCTTCATCGCCGCGACGGAGCGCGACGTGAGGCGGCCGACCGGCCCCGATCCCAAGGCGAAACGCGCCCGACGATTCGCCCAGAGGCTGGCGTCGGATCTCGGCTATCTGTGCGGCATCCTCAACCAGGTCTCTACTGGCCTCCTTGCCGGCCTGGGAGCCGAGCCGCCGCCGATGGTGACGGCCCTGCCGCAGCTGATGCGCAAGGGCTACCAGACGCCCTACCACTTCGCGCTCAGCCGTTCCTCCCCCGCGCTCTCGCGCGTGGCGGTCTATGGCGAGTACGCCGCGATCGCGCCCCTTCTGACCCGCGATGCCACGGACGACTGGACGACGGTGCGAGAGAAGATCACCAACGCCAATGTTTCACTAATCTTCAGCGCGCTTGAGGACGACGATCCGTTGAGCTGACCCCGGCGCGCGGCCAACAGCGGACATTCCGAACTTCGCCTTAGAGTCATGTTCAGTCCTTCGACAGTGTCGCTAAAGCGCCATGTGTGGACGGCTCCCCGTTGGCAAGGGTTGATCCGATGTTCTGCTGAGCCTGGTCGGAGCGGCCATGTGTTCAACCTGGTAGCGCGGTACGCATGACCGCTGGCCATAATGCCTTCCGCGAAGGTGGGTCCCGACCAAAAGCACGCGCTCGAGGCGCTATGGCGCATGTGGGTTTTCCCGCCTTCCGGTTTCGACCGGCTGTCGCATTACATCCTGTCCGCCCTTCCCAGGTTCGTCGGTCTCCGCGTTAAGCCTCGACCTGTCTCTATGCCCCCAGCGGCTCCCTGTAGCGCTCACCCGAAGTCATAATCGCCCAGACCATTCGCGCGGTCTTGTTGGCGAGAGCGACGGCCGCAACCTTCGGCGTTCGCCGAGCAAGCAACTGGACTAGCCACGGGCGGCGCGTGCCGTTCCTCACGGCATAGCGCACGACCGCCAAGGCGCCGACGACCAGCATCTGTCGCAGATATCGGTCGCCCTGCTTGGTGATCCCGCCGAGCCGCTCCTTGCCGCCGCTGGAATTCTGCTTCGGAACGAGGCCGATCCACGCCGCGAGATTGCGGCCGGTCTTGAAGGCCCTTGGATCGGCGATCGTGCCCACCAGAGCGCTGGCCAGCAGCGGGCCCACGCCGGGGATCTCCATCGGCCGGCGCCCGACTTCGGTCGATCGGGCGTTGGTCCGGATCAGTCGATCGGTCTCCAGAACCTGCTCGTTCACCAGCCGCAGCTGCGCGGCGAGCATGGCGAGGCCCCCCCTCGCCTCAAGCGGCACGCGCTCGTCGGCCGGATCTTCGACCACTTCGATAAGGCTCTGAAGGCCTTGCCTTCCAATCGCCGCCGCCATGCCGAACTCCACCATGTGGCTCCTGATCGCGTTGGAGATTTGCGTGCGCTGTCGGATCAGGATCGACCGAGTCCGGTGCAGCACCATCACGCTCTGCTGCGCCGGCCGGGTGACCGCCGGTGGGTTGGAGAGCCGTCCACAGCATCATGAGCGGACATATATCCGCTTCCGGAAAGCTGACGTCGCGCCCGCAGACCAAGGCATAAACCTCACCCCCTCACGAACGTCACATTGCGCACGCCGTTGAGCCAGGCGCCGAAGCCCTCGACCTGCCCGTCGGCCGCTCTCGAAAAGACGAAGGTGGTCGTGCCGCGCAGCCGCGTGGTGAAACCGTCGGCGAAGCTCGGCGTCAGCTTCCACTCCACCGCGAACGGCTGGCGCATGACGAGGGCGTCGCGCCAGGTTCCAGGGCGCGCGTGAAACGGCTCGATCCTGATGGTCACGCCCTTTCACCGGGCTCGCTCCGAAAGCGAGGGCGACCTAACCAACCTAGCACGCTTCCTCGGCTTGCACCGTCCTGGCCGACGCCTGTCGGGCCAATTGGAACGAAGCAGGTTTCGGGAACGCGCAGGCGCGCTCCCTCCCTGTCCAGGCCAAGCAGATCAGTAGGCGACCTTCAGGGCAATAAACCCGCCGCGGCCGGCTCCAGGCATCCGCTCACCGACCGCGACCCCTGATTGCATGACGCGGTTTCGTCCGGCCAGATGGTTACGATAGGCCCGGTCGAGCAAATTCTCGATCCCGGCTTCAAACCGCACGCCGGGCCGCACATGCCAGTCGCCGCGGATATTGACCACGCCATAGCCGCCACTGGGCTGCTCATCGTTGGAGACGGACACCCTGGACTGCTTCGCTGTTCCGACCGCTTCGGCGCTGAGCGACCAATCGGCCTGGTCCCAGGTCGCGGCGAGGCGCAGCGTCGGCGGCGTGATGCGGTAGAGGGCATCGCGGATGTCCCGACGCCTGCCTCGCACATAGGTCGCGACGCCATCCAGACGCAGCTGGTCCGTCAGGCGCAGGCCAAAGTCCATATCGAAGCCATAGAGTTCAGCGTCCACATTGGCGAAGCGCAGCGGCGTCGGATCGCCGTTCATCGCCGAGATCATCTCCACAGGGGTGTCAGCGACGCCCGGCGTGTCGTCGAACGGCACGCCATGGATATAGTCGTCCACCCGTCGGAAGTAGGCTGTCGGCCGGGCGTAGGCGCCGCCGGAACGCCAGTCAAAACCGCCTTCCACGATCCAGGCGGTTTCCCTCCGCAGGTCGCGGCTCCCGACATAGGTATTGCCGTCGGCCAGGCCTCCGCTGGCCTCGGTCGGCATCCAGGAGAAGCGTTCGACCGCATTTGGCGTGCGGGTCTTGCGCGCCAGCGTGACCCTCGGCGTGAAGGCCCCGAGTTCGCGCCAAAACCGGGCGGCCACGTCCACGGTCTCGTCGTTCCAGTCGCGGTCGCCGGCGTTGAAGGCCGCCGCCAGCCCGGTCGGGCCGACGGGAACCGCAGGTCCTGTCAGGGCCTGCCCGGCGGAGATATCGTGCCGATCGACCCTCAGCCCCAACTCAGCCTCCACGCCACGGACCGCGCCCCGCCATTCGACGAAGCCGCCCACCCGCGACAGGTCGATGTCGGGCAGCGACCCAATGAAGAAGTTCCGGTTGTCGGGATGGGTGATGAGCACGTTTCTGTCGGCCTGCTCGAAGTCGGCGCCGACAGAGAAACTGCGATCCGCAGCGCCGGTGATCAGGCGAACGTCGCCGGACAGCGTCTCGGATGTCGCGAGCGACAGGCGCCTCATAGCCGCCTGAGCGGGTCCGGGCCGCAACGAGTAATTATCCATGCCGTGGTCGATCGCGGCGTAGCCAAGAGACGCCTCGACCCGAACCCGATCTTTCGCAGGACTGCTGAAGGCGACACGGGCGAAATCCGTGTCGAACCACAGGATGTCCAGCGCGAACGGCGGATTTCCGCTGGCTCCGGTTTCCTGCCTCCGCAAATCCAACGCCAGGTCGCCCACACCGCTGCGCCAGCCAGCCGCCAGCCCGTAGACGTCACGGCGGAAACCACTGTCTCGAATGACGCCGCCTGGGAAACGGGTGTCGCCTCCTTCCTCGCGCGAGCCGAGAAGGTTCGCCCGAAAGCGATCATTGGCGATCCCGACAACGCCGCCGACCCCATGGCTGTCATCAACGGAGCGATAGGTCAAACCGAGGTCGTACCGGGGGACCAAGGCCGCGTTGCTTCCGAACCCCACCTGTTTCAACTGCGCATTGACGCCGCCGGCGAGACCCGGACCGTTCCGCACGGGGCTGATTCCACGGTCCACCGAGATGCTCTGGACCAGCGGCGTCGGCGCATAGTGCAGAGGCGGATCCATCGAGTTCGGACCGCCGGTGTGGAACCGCTGGTCGTTGATCCGGACCAGCACCCGGTCGCCGAAGAGACCGCGGTACTGCACCTGGCCGGACACCCCGCCGTTGTCGATCAGGGCGGCGCCGGGAAGCCGGGCGACCAGCCCTGCGCTGTCGGGCGCAGCGGCGGCCGCCCCTTCCGGCAGAATGATGTTCGTGGCCTGCACGGGGACGCCGGTCACGACGATCTCGTCGACAAGCGAAGCCTCCTGCGCTTGCGCGGAGACGGCGGCCAGCAGGGGCGCGCCAAGGGACAGCAGGGCGAAAGCCCTGGGAGAAAAGGTCATGTTCAGGTTCTCGATGGCCGCCATCGGCTGGGAGCCGGGCAGACGAAGGGACACCGCCGCCCCGGGGGCGACGGTCGCTTGAGAGGAGTCAGCGGCGCTGAGCACCGCGGCTGGAAACGGGCTCCGGCCGCGGGCGAGGTCGGATCAGGCCGGTGGCGCGCGAGCGGGTGGCGGCGGGGCCTGGGACCGGTCCTGGGTCGGGGCCTGGCGGTGGGGCAGGATCGACGGTGTGGCGGCTGCGGCGATCTGGAGTGGCGCCGCCCGGGGCGGATGATCCGGTCGGGCGTCAGCCGCAGGTCCGGCGAATGCACAGACCGGTTCGTTCTCGGCAGAGCCGGGCTCGTCGATCGGTTGACCATCGGCGTCGACCAGAACGAGGCTGTTTCCGCCCCCAGGCCCGCATATCGTCACCGTGAATCCGCCGGGGCCGACGTCGGGCATGTAGCCGGCAGGGATCATGCCGCGCAAGGCGACAGCGAACAGCACCGCAAGCAGCGTCGCCGCAAACCGACCTGTTTGGGACCATTTCCTCATTGCGACCCCGCCATGCTGCGCCACGGGCGAGAGGGCAAGGCGACCGGACGTCGCGTTCTGGTCTGGCGGCAAGATGGATCGTCCGCACCCTGGCCCCATGATGGGCGCCGCTCCCAAAGGATGTCGTCGATAAAGCCCATCATGGCGGAGGTCTTTAGGCTTGGTGTTCTAGCTGCGCGTAACGGACGTGATGCGCGCGAACTGAGCAGCGTCGCCGCGCGGTCGAGCGGGAGCCATCGCCGGTCGAGCCGCGGCGCGACCGGTGGTTGCCTTCCCGTCGCCGCAGAATATCTCGTAAAGCATATTCATCACCTCCTGGGCGCGGTCGTCGGCGATGGAATAGTAGATCGAGCGCGACTGGCGCCGGGTTTTCACCAGGCCGTACTGGCGCAGATCGGCCAGTTGCTGGGACAGGGCCGGCTGCTTGATGCCGAGATCGGCCTCAAGCTGTCCTACGGACCGTTCCTTCTCGGCAAGGTGGCACAGGATCAGCAGCCTGTTGGCGTTAGCCAGTTGGCGCAGAAGCTCCACGGCCTGAGGAGCCTTCTCCTTCAGCTGCTCCATGGCGATAGCGTGGTCGTCGGTCAAACGCCGCGCTCGCGATAGTACCAGGGCGCATCCCCCTCGCCGTCGGCGATGGCGTCTTCCAGATTGGTGGCGGCAGGCTCCAGCAGCGGCTGACCCGGCGACCAACCCGCAGGCGTCGACGCCTCCTCACGGTCGGCGGTCTGCAGCGCCGTCACCAGCCGCAACAGTTCGTCGATCGAGCGGCCGATGTTCATCGGATACCAGCTGACCGCCCGCACGATCCCGTCCGGGTCGATTACAAAGGTGGCCCGCACTGTGGCGCTGTCTCCGGATCCGGCGTCCACCATGCCGAACGCCTGACCGATGGCCATGGATGGATCTTCAATGATGGGGAACGACACCTTCACGCCGAAGCGACGATAGATGTCCTTCAACCAGGCCAGGTGAGAATAGAGACTGTCCACCGACAGGGCCATCAGATCGCAATCGATGGCGGAGAAGGCGTCCGCCTGACGGGCCAGAGCGATGAACTCGCTGGTACAGACCGGCGTAAAGTCTGCCGGATGCGAAAACAGCACCAGCCATCGCCCGCGATAATCGCTGAGACGCTTTTCGCCCTGCGTCGTGCGCGCGACGAAGTCCGGAGCCGCGTCATTGATGCGCAACGCGCGCGAAGGTCCAGGGTAGCTGAGAGGGTTGGTCTGAGTGGCGTCCATACCCAAGAAACTAGGTGTTCCTCACGCTTCACACCACATAAAAATACATAGTTGCACAAATGATGAAACAACATATGTATCATCCGTCAAAACGGAGACGCGCCATGTCCTCACCCGACCCCGCCCGCGACCACGCCGCCGAAATCGTGCAAGGCGCGATGGCGACGCCCGCTAAACGCCCTGCGGTAAGGTCTTTCTTCGACGAGGCGACCTTCACCGTCAGCCACGTGGTGCGCGATCCGGAGTCCACGGCCTGCGCGATCATCGACAGCGTCCTGGACTACGATCCCGCATCCGGCCGCACGTCCAATGCCTCGGCCGACGCCCTTATTGATTACGTGAAGTCCGAAGGTCTCACGGTGCAATGGCTTCTGGAGACCCATGCCCACGCCGACCACCTGTCGGCAGCGCCCTATCTGCAGGAAAAGCTCGGCGGCCAACTGGCCATCGGCCATGAAATCCTGACGGTGCAGCAGGTCTTCGGCAAGATCTTCAACGAGGGCACTGAGTTCCGCCGCGACGGCAGCCAATTCGATCAGCTGTTCAAAGACGGCGACCACTTCCGTATCGGCGGCCTAGAGGCCACGGTCCTGCACGTGCCCGGCCACACGCCCGCCTGCCTGGCCTACGTCATCGGCGACGCCGTCTTCCCCGGCGACACCATGTTCATGCCGGACTACGGCACCGCCCGCTGCGACTTTCCCGGCGGCGACGCTCGGACCCTCTACCGATCGATCCACCGCCTGACCTCCCTGCCGGATGAGGCGCGCGTCTTCCTTTGCCACGACTATAAGGCGCCCCCCGGACGCACCGAGTTCGCCTGGGAGACCACGATCGGGGCCCAGCGCACCGGCAACATCCACATTCGCGACGGCGTGAGCGAGGACGAGTTCGTGACCATGCGCACCCAGCGCGACGCCACCCTGCCGATGCCCAAACTGATCCTGCCGTCAGTGCAGGTGAACATGAACGGCGGCCGCCCGCCCGAACCGGAGGACAACGGGGTTCGCTACCTCAAGGTCCCGCTGAACATGCTTTGAGGCTGATGTCAGGGGTTGAGCCCCCTTTATCAGGCGCGGACAGGGCGCGCCTGCCGGGCGACATGGCCCCGCTCCGGCACGCCCTCAAGCGCCGAACCTGAACCAGAACAGACCATTGGAGATCACGCCATGGATATCCACCCGCTGGACGAAGCCCTTTCAAGCTCGCCGCAGATCGCGCCCGAGGACCTGCCCGCCATCGCGGCGCTGGGCTACCGTTCCGTCATCTCCAACCGTCCCGATGGGGAGGCTCCGGACCAGCCGAGCGCCGCAGACCTGCGCCAGGCCGCCGAGGCTGCAGGTTTGATCTTCGCACATGTGCCGGTCGTAGGCGGCGCCATTTCGGACCAGGACATCGCCGACTTTCGCCAGACGCTGGCGAAACTGCCCAAACCCGTCTTCGGCTTCTGCCGCACGGGCACGCGCACCACGACTCTTTGGGCCCTGGCCAATGCCGCCGATGTCGCCGTTGACGACCTGATCAGCCGAGCTCAGGCGGCCGGATACGATCTGTCCGCTCTTCGCCCCCGCCTGGAAGGCATCGCTGGATGAGCGCCCAGTTCGCCCCACTGACGTCCTGCGACGTCCTGATCGTGGGCGGCGGGTCCGCCGGCATCGCCACAGCAGCCAGTCTGCTGCGCCGCCGCCCAGACCTTGATGTCCGCATCGTGGAGCCGTCCGAGCACCACTATTACCAACCGGGTTGGACCATGGTCGGCGCCGGTGTCTTTACACCGCAGCGCACCCAACGGCGCACCGAAGACCTGATTCCGCGCGGCGCCCAGTGGGTGCGCGGCTCCGTCGCCGCCTTCGACCCAGACCACGACCGCGTCGAGCTGACCGACGGTCGCTGGATGGGCTATCGCATGCTGGTGGCCGCGCCTGGCCTGAAACTGGACTGGGCCGCCATTCCCGGCCTGGCCGAGACCCTGGGACGCAACAACGTCACCTCCAACTACGGCTACCAGACCGCGCCCTATACCTGGGATTTGGTCCAGGCGACGCGCAGGGGGCGGGCGATCTTCACCCAACCGCCGATGCCGATCAAATGCGCCGGGGCGCCGCAAAAGGCCATGTATCTGTCCGCAGACTACTGGCGCGCCCGCGGGCGCGACGATATCCAGATCGAATTCCACAACGCCGGGCCCGTGCTGTTCGGCGTCAAGGAGTACGTGCCGGCGCTGATGAAGTACGTCCAGAAATACAGGATCGACCTGAATTTCGGATCAAAGCTCGTCGCCGTCGACGGACCAGCCCGAACGGCCGACTTCGCCGTGACCGGCCCCCACGGCGAAACGCGCCAGGAACGGCGCGCGTTCGACTTCCTGCACGTCTGTCCGCCCCAGACCGCGCCTGACTTCATTCGCCATAGCCCGCTGGCCGCCGAAAGCGGCTGGATCGAGGTCGATGACGCAACCCTGCGCCACAAGCGCTTCGAGAACATCTTCGGTCTGGGCGACGGCTGTTCGACGCCCAACGCCAAGACCGCTGCGGCCGCGCGCAAACAGGCGCCGGTTGTCGCCGAGAACATCCTTTCCTTGTTGGACGGCCTGCCTATGCGCGCCGTCTATGACGGCTACGGCTCCTGCCCGCTCACCGTGGAACGCGGCAAGATCGTGCTGGCGGAATTCGGCTATGGCGGCAAGCTTCTGCCCAGCTTCCCGAAATGGCTGCTCGACGGGACACAGCCGACACGCCTGGCTTGGCACCTGAAAGCCCAGGCCCTGCCGGAAATCTACTGGCTGGGCATGCTTCGCGGGCGCGAATGGCTGGCAGGGCCGGACTATGTTGAACCCGCGCCGCAACTGCATCGCGCGCAGGCCTAAGCCCGATCATGGACCTCTCCCCACTCCAGTACGGCCTCGGCGCCGGCGCCGGCTCGCTCGTCGGCTTCACCCTTGGGTTGGTCGGCGGAGGCGGCTCCATCCTGGCTGTGCCTTTGATCGTCTATGTGGTCGGCGTGAAGGACCCGCATCTGGCCATTGGCACCAGCGCCTTCGCCGTGGCCGCCAACGCCTTCGCCAATCTGTTGAACCATGCCCGCCATGGCACGGTGAAATGGAAGATCGCCGGACTGTTCGCCGTCGCGGGCGTGATCGGCGCCTTCCTCGGCTCCACGCTGGGAAAGGCCGTCGATGGCCAGAAGCTGCTGGCCATGTTCGCGGTCCTGATGCTGGTGGTGGGCGTCCTGATGCTCCGAGGGCGCTCGGCGGCCGGAAACCCGCACGTGGTCCTGACCAAGGAGAACGCCCCGAAGCTGCTGGGGACCGGCGCCCTGACAGGCGTCATGTCCGGCTTCTTCGGCATCGGCGGGGGATTCCTGATCGTACCCAGCCTCATGTTCTCCACGCGCATGCCGATCTATTACGCCGTCGGCTCCTCGCTGCTCGGCGTGACGGCTTTCGGCCTGACGACGGCCCTCAACTATGCGTTGGGCGGCTGGGTGGACTGGCCCCTGGCCGCGGTCTTCATCGGGGGCGGCGTCCTGGGCGGTCTGCTCGGCGCTCGCCTGGCCAAGGCGCTGTCCGCACGCAAAGGCATGCTGAACACGGTCTTCGCCGGCTTGATCTTCCTCGTCGCGGTCTACACCCTGTATCGAAGCGCCGGCGCGCTCGGCCTGATCGGGTGAGACACCACCTTCACCGTTCCCATCGTCTCGTGGAGCGTCTCAAGCCGCCTCCCGGCCCTATGGCCGCGCAGGAACCTGACGCCTCGCCCGCTGTGTTCCAACGAGTTGAGAGAATCCTGTCATGACTTCTGGCCACGCCCGCACATTCTGGAACAGGCGTTACGACCGGCCGGACTATCTGTTCGGAGAAAAGCCCAACCTCTTTCTCGTCGCCCAGGCTGATCGGCTCAAGCCCGGCATGACCGCCCTGGCTATCGCCGACGGCGAAGGCCGGAACGGCGCCTGGCTGGCTGAACAGGGCCTCAAGGTCATGACGACCGACATCGCGCCGCGCGCCGTGCAAAAAGCCCGCGCGCTCGCCGCCCGGCGCGGTGTGTCGATCGACGCCCACGTCGTTGACCTGGACGCCTGGGTCTGGCCGGAGCAGGCCTTCGATGCCGTGGTCGCCATCTTCATCCAGTTCGCGCCACCCGCAGCGCGCGACCGTATCTTTGCGCGGATGAAGGCGGCAGTGAAGCCCGACGGCGTGATCCTGCTGCAGGGCTACAGGCCCGAGCAGATCGCCTATGGCACAGGCGGCCCGAGCGAGGCCGAGAACCTCTACACCGAAGCGCTGCTCCGCGACGCCTTCAATGACTTCGACATTCTGCACCTTGAAAGCCATGACAGCGACCTCTCGGAAGGGGCCGGCCACAGAGGCGCCTCAGCCCTGATCGACATGGTGGCCCGGCGGCGCTCGACGCCAACCTAGCGAACGCGGCTGGATCAGGGCGTGAAAAGCCCGTCGCAGGCGGCGTCGCCCCACACGGCCTGTCGCCGACAGAAGGCCAAAAGCACGTCACGGTCCGCCTCGGCCTTTCCGCGCTCCGCGCTGGCCAGCCGGGCCTCGGCGTCAACCCGAACGGCCAGAGGACGCACGGCGGCAGCGATCTCTTCGGCCACGCTGCGCGCCGAGACGGCGCCGGCTTCAAGCGCCGCCTGCGCGGCGGCCTGGCGCAGCCTTGGCGGCATGATCAGCGTGGTAGGCCGACAGCGCCCGGGCCTGTTGACCCGCCGCAGGCGCCGCGGCCGCGTCGCCATCGGCCACGACCACCGCGAGGTCAGGGTTTTTCGCACGCGCTGCAGCCGGGGCCTGAGCCAGATCCTTGGCCGAGGCCGGCGCCCCTTTCATCGCCAGAAGGAGCGCCGCAGACAGGCGGCCGATCTCATCGGAAGGCTGAGCCCGACTTCACCCCCAGGGTCCTGAACGCCACGGCCGCCGGGCAAAACCCGGTGAAGGCCGACTGGATCATGTTCACGGCGGCGAAGACGGTCAGGGCGATCCACCAGGGATGGACGGTCAGACTCAACACCACCCCCAAAAGGACGACGGCGCCGGCGAAAGCCAGGACAGCACGATCAAGGTTCATGGTCAGTCTCCGTTAGAGAGGGTCACGCGCCGAGCGCCTGGCGGGTCCATGCGACCAGTTGCTGGGTGTTCCTCAGGCCCGCGGTGCGGGCCATGACCTTGCCGTCGCGAAACAGAAACAGGGCCGGAATGCCGGATACGCCCAGCCTGGCGGCGGCCTGAGGCTCCGCTTCCGAGTTCAGCTTCAACAGCCTGACCTGCGGCTCCAGTTCATGGGCGGCCGCCGCGAACTGAGGCGCCATGGCGCGGCACGGGCCGCACCACGGGGCCCAGACGTCCAGGAGCAGGCCCATGCCTTGACTGCGCGCCACCTGACGCTCCAGACCCGCGCCGGTGACCTCCAGCGGTTGAGCGGTGAACAGGGCGCCGCGGCACTGGCCACACCGACCGTCGCGCGCCGGCCTCTGTTCAGGCAGGCGATTCACGGCCCCGCAGTGGGGACAGACGGTCTGGCTCATGACGTCACGGCTTCAGCTTGTGCGCGCCGATGAGATCCAGAGCCATGCGCTCATAGAAGGGCACGCTCTCGCCCCGCCTGACCTTGCTGATGAAGTATTTCTCGAAGCCTATCTTGGCCAGGTGCACCCATTTCCCGCTCGCCGCCCAGTTGATGTTGCGCGGCGGAATCTGGGGCTGGGCGAAGAAGGCCACGCCGCCGTCGCCGAAATCGGCCAGGCAAAGAGCGTTCCAGGTCGCCTCGTTCGTCGGGGCCTGGCCATCCAGTTCCTGCACCAGATTGTGGGCTATGGCGGTGACCATGCTCTCGATCATGAATCCGGTCTTGGGCACGCCCACGGGCACCGGGGTCGGCCCCAGCGGGGGGATGGCGACGCAGACGCCCAGGGAATAGATGTTCTTGAAGGTCGGATTCCTCTGGTGCTTGTCCGCCAGGATGAAGCCGCGAGGATTGACCAGCCCCTCGATCCCGCGCACCGCCTCCACGCCCCTGAAGGCCGGCAGCATCATCGAATAGACGAACGGCAGATCGTGCTTGGCCTTGAGCGCGCCGTCCTCGGCGACCTCCTCGACGTGCATCATCCCGGACTCCACCGAAGCGACCTTGGCGTTGGTGATCCACTTGATGTGCCGCTGCCGCAGCTCGCTTTCGAGAAGCCCCTTGGTATCGCCCACGCCGTCAAGGCCCATGTGGCCGATATAGGGTTCTGGGGTGACATAGGTCATAGGCACCCGATCACGAATCTTCCGGCGCCTCAACTCCGTATCCAGGATGAAGGCGAACTCGTAGGCCGGCCCAAAGCATGAGGCCCCCTGCACGGCCCCGATAATGACCGGGCCGGGATTGGCCGCGAGCGCGTCGAACGCCGCCGCCGCCGCCTCGGCATGATCAATATGGCAAACCGACTGGGTAAAGCCGGTATGAGGGCCAAGCCCCTGGATCTCGTCGAAGGCCAGCTCCGGCCCCGTCGCGATCACCAGATAATCATAGGTCAGCACCCGGCCATCCGCCAATTCGACCTGGTTGTCACCGGGACGGACTTGTCGAGCGCCGCAGTCGACGAAGGCGATGCCGCGCTTCTTCATCACCGGAGCCAGCTCGACCTCGACGGCGCCCCGCTTTCTCCAGCCCACCGCCACCCAGGGATTGGAGGGGACAAACTGGAAGGCCGACCCCTTGTTTACCACCGTGATGTCGGCGCGATCCCGCACGGCGTCCTTGATCTCAAAGGCCGCGACCGAGCCGCCCAAGCCGGCGCCCAAGATGACGATATGCGGTCTGGCGGCGGAGTTCATGGCGCTTCTCCTTCGAGTTCGTCCGGACGGCGCGCTGTCGCAACCGCGACCCATGACCCTTGACCCATATATCATTGTCACATTATATGCAATTATATAAATGACCGGCGTTATGGCGAATGAGAAGACTCATGAGCGAATCCAATGACGTCCTGCCCCTTTCTCTGACTGACGCCCTGACAACGCGGCAGAAGGGCGAGGCCCCGATCGTCGACGTGCGACGGCCTGCCAAGTTCAACAAGCGGATTTCCGGCGCTCTTCACCGCTCCCCGGGACCAAGCCCCAGGACCAAGTCCGTCACAGGCCTGGCGGCCGCAGCCCTCCTCGCCGCCCTGCCCCTGGCCTCCTGCGGCGATAAACCGGAATCGACGCCTACGCGCGCCGAACAGCCGGCCGCCAGCGCGTTTGTCGTTGAGAGCGAGACCGTCATCGACATGAAGCCCGTGGCGGGCGAGATCACCACGCGCGACATGGGCGAGGCTGTCGCGCGCACCGGCGGCACACTGATCCGCCTCAATGTGCGCGAGGGCGACATGGTGCGCGCGGGTCAGGTTCTGGGCGTTGTGCAGGATGCGCGCATAGGGCTCGAAACCGCCGGCTACACGGCCCTGGTCCGCGCTGCGGAAGCTGAAGCGGAAAGGGCGGAAGCCGACCTTGCCCGCACACGCGGTCTTTTCGAGAAGGGCGTTTACGCCCGGGCGCGACTGGACCAGGTGGAGGCCGCCGCCCGCGCCGCCCGCGGCAATCTGGATGCTGCGCGTGCACAGCGCGCCGCCAGCGTCGAAATGGGCGCACAAGGCGCGATCCTGTCGCCCAGTTCGGGCCGGGTGCTGAAGGCCGAGACGCCCCTAGGTTCGGTCGTCATGCCTGGCCAGTCGATCGCCACTGTCACCGCGGGGCCTCTCGTCGTTCGCGTCCAGTTGCCGGAGGGCCAGGCCGCCGCACTACGGTCCGGCTCTGTCGTGCAAATGACGCCGGACGGCCCGGCAGGCGCTGTGGTTGAAGCGCCTGTGACTCAGGTCTATCCGGCCGTGGAGGCCGGTCAGGTCGTTGCCGACATTGACGCCTCGGGCCTGAGCGCCGCCCTTATCGGCCGCCGCATAGGCGTGCGACTGCCTGTCGGCGAGCGCCAGGCCATCATCATTCCGCGTCGCTTCGTCTCCACCCGCTTCGGCGTAGATTACATCCGCCTGGCGCGGGGCGGAGAGACGCCGGTCCAGACCGCGCCAGGCCCCGACGCGGGCACTGTTGAGATTCTGAGCGGTCTCGTCGCCGGGGATCGCATCGTTCCGCCTGTCGCAGCCGCCAGACCGCCGGCCTGAGGAGCGTCCCGATGAATCTGGGTCTTTCCGGCCGCCTCACCGCCGCCTTCATCCGCTCCCCGCTGACACCGCTGATCCTTCTCGCTGCATTGGCCATGGGTCTGCTGGCGGTGATGAGCATTCCCCGGGAGGAAGAACCCCAGATCAGCGTGCCGATGATAGACATCATCGCGCCCACTCCGGGCCTGGCCGCGCCCGACGCCGTCGAATTGGTCGGCAAGCCGCTGGAAGGGATCGTCAAGGCCATCCCCGACGTCGAACATGTCTACACCTTCGCCGACGACGATCAGGTGATGGTGGTCGCCCGCTTCAAGGTCGGCACCCACCCCGACAACGCAGTGGTACGCGTCCATGAGAAGCTTCGCGCCAACATGGACCGCCTGCCCGAAGGCGTGCCCGAGCCGATCGTCAAGGCCAAGGGCATCAACGACGTGCCAATGCTGACCCTGACCCTGTCGCCCGACGTGACGCGCCAGGACCGATGGGACGAGGCCACCCTGCGCACCATCGCCGACCAGTTGCAGACTGAAGTCGTCAAGGTTGAGGATGTCGGCCAGACCTTTATCGTCGGCGGCCAACCTGAAGAAATCCGCATCGAACCCGACCCGGCGCGCCTGTCGCTGAACGGCGTGTCGTTGGGCGCGCTGATGGACACGGTGCGCCAGGCCAACCGGGCCTTCCCAGGTGGCTACGTGCGTGAGAGCGGACAAGCCCGTTCGGTCATAGCCGGCCGCAGCCTGGCTTCAGTCAGCGACATCGAGCTGCTCGAAATTCCGACCGCCGGGGGCGGCGTGGTGACCGTCCGCGATGTGGCGCGCGTCGTGCGTGGCCCCGCCGACGATCAGTCGCGAGTGTCGCGCTGGTCCACAGATGACAAGGGACGCTGGACCCAGACCCCGGCCGTGACCCTGGCCATCAGCAAGCGCGAAGGCGCAAACGCCGTGGTGGTCGCGGAGGCTGTCCTGCATAGAATCGAGAGCCTGAAGGGGACGTTGATACCCGACGGCCTGCACGTCGCCGTCACTAGAGACTATGGCGAAACGGCCAACGAGAAGGCCAACGAACTGCTGTTCCACCTGGCGCTGGCGACCGCCACCATCGTGGTGCTGATCGGTTTCGCCATCGGCTGGCGCGAAGCGGCGGTGACCGCAGTTGTCATTCCGACCACCATCCTGCTGACGCTCTTCGCCTCGAACCTCATGGGCTACACGATCAATCGGGTCAGCCTGTTCGCCCTGATCTTTTCGATCGGCATCCTGGTCGACGACGCCATCGTGGTCATCGAGAACATCGCCCGCCACTGGGCGATGAAGGACGACCGGCCGCGAGTTCAGGCGGCGATCGAAGCGGTGGCGGAGGTCGGCAACCCTACGGTGGTCGCCACCTTGACCGTGGTCGCGGCCCTGCTGCCCATGCTGTTCGTCTCAGGGCTGATGGGGCCCTATATGGCGCCGATACCGGTCAACGCATCCGCCGCGATGATCTTCAGCTTCTTCGTCGCCATGATCATCGCGCCGTGGCTGATGGTGCGCTTCGCTCGCAAGGCGCTCGCTGACGGGCATGCCGCGCACAGTCATGACGAAGGCTGGATGGGCCGCGCCTATCGCCGCATCGCTGGCCGGGTGATCGCCACGCGCAAGTCAGCCTGGACCTTCCTGATCGTGGTAGGGATCGCGACCCTGCTGGCCATGTCGATGTTCTATTTCAAGGCCGTCACGGTGAAGCTGCTCCCCTTCGACAACAAGTCGGAGCTCATGATGGTCGCTGACCTGCCTGAAGGCGCCGCGCTGGAGACGACCGAACGCATCCTCACCCAGGCCGCCACAGTCGCCCGCCAGCTACCCGAGGTCCAAGCCATCGATAGCTATGCCGGCACGGCCTCTCCATTCAATTTCAACGGCCTGGTGCGCCACTACTATATGCGAAGCCAGCCCGAACAGGGTGATCTGACAATCATTCTGGCCCCCAAAGGCGAACGCAAGCGCGCCAGCCACGCCATCGCTCTCGATCTGCGCGAGCGTCTTGGCAGGCTTGCCCTGCCCGAGGGCACGACCCTGAAAGTGGTGGAGGCGCCGCCAGGACCACCGGTCATGGCCACCCTTCTGGCCGAGGTCTACGGCCCTGACACCGCCACGCGCCGCGCCGTGGCGGAGAAGTTGAAAGGCATCTTCCATTCGGTGCCCTACATCGTCGACATCGATGACAGCTACGGCGCGCCTCGCCCGCGCCTGCGCCTGACGCCCGACCGGGCCCAGATCGAGCGCTTCGGCGCCAGCGAGCGCGACGTGCTGGATTCCATAGGCGCCCTCATGGGCGGGCAGACCGTCGGCTATGTCCATCGCGGCGAGGGCCGTGATCCGCTGGCGATCAACGTCACCCTGCCGCAATCCGGCCGGGCCTGGAGCGAAGCCCTTGGCTCCACACCGGTGGCCGCCTCCGCCTCCGGCGGGCGCCTCGTGTCGCTCGGCGAACTGGTGACCGCCAGCCGCGAGCCCGGTTCGACGCACATCTACCGCCGCGACGGGCGCGATGTAGACATGGTGATGGCCGAGCTGGCCGGAGAATACGAGGCGCCCATTTACGGCATGCTGGCGGTAGACAGGAAGGTGAAGGCCGCAGATTGGGGGGATCTGCCCACGCCGGAAATCCGCCTGAACGGCCAGCCAGAGGACGAAAGCCGCCCGACCATACTGTGGGACGGCGAATGGGAGATCACCTGGGTCACATTCCGCGACATGGGCGCGGCGTTCGGGGTGGCCATTCTTGGCATCTACGTCCTGGTCGTGGCCCAGTTCAAAAGCTTCCGCCTGCCCCTGGTGATCCTGACGCCCATTCCCTTGACCCTGGTCGGCATCGTCATTGGCCACATACTGTTCCGGGCGCCGTTCACCGCCACCTCCATGATCGGCTTCATCGCACTGGCCGGCATCATCGTGCGAAACTCGATCCTGCTGGTCGACTTCATCCGTCACACCGAGGGAAAGGACCGCAGCTTGCGTGGAGTGCTGCTGGAGGCCGGCGCGATCCGCTTCAAGCCGATCCTGCTGACTGCGCTCGCCGCGATGATCGGCGCTGCGGTCATTCTGTTCGACCCCATCTTCCAGGGCCTGGCGATCAGCCTCCTGTTCGGTCTGGCGTCCTCGACCCTGCTGACGGTGCTGGTGATCCCCGCGATCTATGTGGTGCTGAGAGATGATCAACCGGCCTGAAGTCGAGGGCGTAGTGGGCGTTCTGCGGGGGATCGGCAGCCCCGTTCGCTGGGTCATCCTCAATCACCTGACGCTAGGCCCCTGCGTGGTGGGTGCCTTGATCGAAGCTACCGGCGAATCCCAGTCGACGGTCTCCCAGCACCTGCATCTCCTGCATCAGCTTGGGCTTGTACAATGCAAGAAGCGCTCGGTCTGGCGTGAGTATAGCCTGACGCCGACCGTGGCCCGATTTCTTCGCCAAATCCAATCGCTCGCAGCGACTCTTACCCCTCAGGAATGAAGCTCCAGCACCGCGCAACCGCGCCACCGCCAGATACGGGGGTCATGAAACTCCAGATCAATCAGCCGCCGCGGCATATGAGCGACATAAGGCCACAGCAGTGAATATAGCCCGGCTGTCAGGCAGGGCTTCGGGCGCTACCTGACGCCAGGGGCGTTTGAAGCCGTTGACCGCGCCTGGCGCCCGGCTGCGCAGGATGAAAACGAGCAGCCCGCGGCTGCAGATCGCCAATATCTACAAGATCCTAAGGCCATCAACAGCAGCACCATCACAATCTACTTGATGATCGAGTTCAGCGTGTAGGTCAGAACGCGCTGGAAGGCTGCGCTGCCTTCCTTGACCGCGGCGACAATCCCGCAAAGCCCTGATTCGGTCAGCACCTTATCCTGCCCGAGCCCCCGTCTTCGCCGCCCCGGGCCTACTGGGCTCTTCCCCTACCTCGCCGTCCAAAGTGTCGGCTGCTCAGACAGGGACTCGGAAGCGTCGCTGACCAGATCGCAGTTCCGACGACGCGGCCGACGCCGGCGGTCACCGCGATAGCGAGACTTCCCCAGAAGGCGACCCAATGTCAGCCCCGAAATCGCAAACCACCTGTGCAAACGGTAGTATTTGTCGAGGCCGCCGAGCAGATCCTCGATCCATCCCGGCCGCGAGGCCAGGATCACCGCAACGGACATCGAGCCGAGGGCCAGCACGCCTGCGCCGTAGATCAGGGTTCCGCGCAGGGCCCAGAAGCCTCCCGTCAAGGCTCCGGCCTGCAGGCTGACGAGCCACAGACCGCCGACAGCCAGCAGAACGCCACCGAAGAAGAGGCGCAGCATGCGCGAAACCGTCCGGCGTCCCAACACTCCGAGATTCCGTTCATGTCCTTTCATCCGGCGCGGCCGGAACTTCCAGCACGGCGCGGAGTCCGCCGAGCGGCGCTTCTTCGAGCCATGCTCGGCCACCGTAGAGGGTGACCAGGTCACGAACGATGGCCAGGCCCAAGCCCGTGCCGGGAGCATGCTCGTCGAGTCGCTCGCCGATGTCGAACACCACCTCCCAGGCTTCAGGCGCCAGGCCTGGGCCGTCGTCGTCAATAGTGATGCGCAGGACGGTGGGACGCGGTCGGTCGATCGAGACCTCGACCCTCGAGGCCGCCCACTTGCCTGCATTGTCGAGCAGGTTTGCGAGCATTTCGCTCAGGTCCTGGGCCTCGACCGCGGCTGAGGCGGGCGGTGATGCAAGAAGCTCATATTGAACGCCACGCGGGCCGTGCAGGCGGCGCATGGCGCTGAGAATCGGAGCCAGGGCGCCCACGACCTCGGCCACGGCGCCGGGCGTGCTGCGCAAGGCGGCCGCCCGCGCTCGCGCCATCTGATAGTCGATCTGACGACGCATCCGTTCGCATTGCGTCAGAATGGTATGGGCTTCGGCCCGTCCCAGTGCTCGCAATCGCTCGCCTTCGTCGGCCAGGATCGCCAGCGGCGTCTTGAGTGCGTGAGCCAGGTTGCCCGCCTGGGTTCTAGCGCGCCGGATCATCTCCGCATTGGCGTCGATCAGGGCGTTGAGATCCTGAACCAGCGGGCGAACCTCGCTAGGGCTGTCTTCAGGCAGTCGAGCGGCGCGCCCCGCCCGGACCGCCGCCAGCGCGCCCCTGACCTTGCCCAGCGGCCTCAATCCAAACGACACCTGCAGAAAGGCCGCCGCGATCAGGCCTAGGGCGATCACGCCTAGAGACAGGGTCAAGGTTCGGTTGAAGTGAGACAAGACGTCATCGAGCAGCCTCTGGTCGGCGCCGATGGATATCCGCAGGGCGTCCGCCGATCCCGCCGGCGTCACAGTACGCTCGAGCAGCCGCACCTCCCCTGTCGGTCCCTCTATGAAGGACTGGCGCAACTCGTCCCGACTCGGTTTCGGTCCGCTGATCGGCAGGCTCGCGTCAGCGAGCGAGGATGATCGCGCCAGGCCGCCTCGCTCGCGCTCAATCTGCCAGTAATAGCCGGAGCCGGACGGCTGGAACCGAGGATCGCTAAGCCGGCGCTGTAGATAGGGCGAGCCGTTCCGAGATATTTGGACCAGGGCGGCGAGTTCGTCGGCATGGCCCTTCAGCTCGGCGTCGAACTGGGCGGTCACATGCTCCCTGAACATCTCGGACAGGACGAAACCGCTAACGGCCACTCCGACGGATATCCAGATCACGGAGCCAAGCAGCAGGCGAAGGCGGAAACTGCTCCAGATTCGGCGCATCTCTATCCGATCCTGTAGCCGAGGCCGCGTATCGTACGTATGCAGGACCTGCCGAGCTTCTTGCGCAGCCGGCCGACATAGACCTCGATCGTGTTGGACTCCCGGATGTCGTCCAAGGCGTAAACATGATCCATTAGTTCCGCCTGGGAGACGATACGACCCTGGCGATGCATCAGGTAGCCGAGGATGCGCAGCTCTCGCGCGGTCAGGTCCACCGGCCGCCCATCGAGGGTCGCCGTGCCGCCGGTCACGTCCAGGCGAACGGCTTCGTGCTCGAGGATCGGAGACGCGTCGCCGGCCGAGCGACGTACGAGCGCCCTCAACCGCGCCACGACTTCAGCCGTTTGGAACGGCTTGCCGAGATAGTCGTCCGCGCCGGCGTTCAACCCGTCGACGCGCTCGGTCCAGGCGTCACGCGCCGTCAGCACCAGAACGGGCATGTTTCGCCGACGCGCGCGCCACTGTCGCAAGACCTCCAGGCCGGACAGGCGCGGCAGGCCGAGATCCAGAACGACCGCGTCGAACGTCTGTGTCTCGCCCAGATAGAGAGCGACCTCGCCGTCGCTGGCGTGGTCCACGGCGAAGCCGGCCTCGCCGAGGCCCAACCTCAGCCGACGCGCCAGCTCTTCATCGTCCTCAACCAATAGAATTCGCATCACACCTGATCCTGCGAAGACCCTATCCGGCCAGCCTGAAATCAACCTGACAGCCAGGTCGAACCGCTCGACCGTCCGCGCCCCGCTTCAGCCTGGGTTCAGCCTGGTGTCAGGGGCGTTTCAGAGCCGCCTGCCAAAACCCTCTTCGCGCCGCACTCCGCAGCGCCAGGGGAAGTCCGTGGCCAGATCCATACGCATCACACCCATCCACGTCGCCGCCGTGGCCTTGTCTGCCCTGGTCGTCGCCCTAGGCGCCGGCAAGGTGATGGGCGACCAGGCCCTGGTCAAGCTGACCTCTGAACAGTCGCGCGGCATGGGACTGAAGACCGCCGTCGTGACAGCGACGGCCGACACTCCCCTGGCGAGCCTGCCCGCCACGGTCACCCCGGCGCTGAATGGCCGGGTGGTCGCCGCCGCGCCCTTCGCAGCCACGGTCGTGCGCGTGGACGTGCTGGAAGGTCAGACCGTCGCCGCCGGCCAGGCCCTGGCGGTGCTGTTCAGTCAGGACGCCTTGAAGGTCTCCGCGGAACTGGCGCAGGCCCAGGCCGAGGTCCGCATGACCGAGGCGGCGGCCCGGCGCGCCCGCACCCTCGCCAATGAAGGGATCATCGCTCAGGCCCGTTCCGAAGAGGCCTCCACCCGCGCCGAACAGGCGCGCATCATGGCCCAGGAGCGCGGCCGGCTGCTAGCCTCAGCCGGAGGCGCGGGACGGCGCGCCGGCGAATATCTGCTGAAGGCTCCGATCGCCGGGCGGGTGTCGCAACTGAATCTGCAGCCCGGAAACGGCGTGGAGGCCATGGCGTCGGCGGCGGTCATCGATCGAGACGATCGGCTGTGGGTGGAGGCGCGCCTTCCGGCCGCCGTCGCCCGCCAGGTCGCGGTCGGCTCCGCCGTTGAGGTCGCCGGCGCCCGCGGCCGTGTGGTCGCCGTCGGATCAGCCATAGACCCCCGCACCCGTTCCGTCGTGATGCGAGCGGAACTGTCGAGCGGCGCCGACGTCGTTCCCGGCGAGGCGACGATGGTGACGGTCACGCGTCGCTCGGACCCTGGCGCGGTCGCCCTGCCCCGCTCCAGCCTCATCCAGATCAACGGCAAGGACACGGTCTTCGTCAGACGCGCGAACGGATACCTGCCCGTGGCGGTGACGGTCGAGGGCCGTTCGGAGGCCGAGGCGGTCGTCACCGGCCTGAAGCCGGGCGACGAGGTCGTGACGTCCGGGGTCAGCCAGCTCAAGACCGCCCTGGAAGGCTGAGGTCATGGTGTCCGCTATTGTCCGCGCGGCGCTGTCCCAGCGCCTGCTGGTTCTCGTCGCCGCCGTGGCCCTCCTGCTGTTCGGGGTCAACGCCTATCGTCAGCTTCCGGTCGACGCCTTCCCCGACATCTCGCCGACCCAGGTCAAGATCATCCTCAAGGCGCCGGGCATGACCCCTGAAGAGGTCGAGAGCCAGGTCATCACGCCATTGGAGATGGAGTTGTTGGGCATCCCACGCCAGGCGATGCTGCGCTCGACCGCCAAATACGCCATCGCCGACATCACCCTCGATTTCGAGGCAGGGACCGATGTCTATTGGGCGCGCCAGCAGACCGCGGAGCGGCTCAACGCCGCCCTCGCCGATCTGCCGCCCATCGTCTCGGGCGGGCTGTCGCCGATCTCCACGCCGCTGTCCGACGTCTTCATGTTCACCCTGGAGGGGCCGAACCTGTCGCTGGAAGAGCGCCGCTCCTTGCTGGACTGGACCGTGCGGCCTGCGCTGAGAGGCCTGCCTGGCGTCGCCGACGTCAACGTGCTCGGCGGTCGCGCCCGCGCCTTCGAGATCGCTCCCGACGTCGGCGCCATGGCCGCGTCCGGCCTGTCCTCCGCCGACCTGCGTCGCGCCATAGAAACAGCGAACCGCAACGACGGCGCCGGTCGCTTGATCGAGGGCGAGGAGGCCTTGGTGGTCCGCATCGTCGGCGCGGCGACGACGCCCGACGACCTGAAGCAAATTCCCGTCCCCCTGCCCGGCGGGGGAGCCATCCCGCTCGGTTCGGTCGCCGCGGTCCAGACCGGCGCCCTGACCCGCTACGGCGCGGTCACCGCCGACGGCGTCGGCGAGACCGCCGAGGCCATCGTCATCGCCCTCAGGGGGGCCGACGCCAAGCAGGTGGTCGCCGCCGTAAAGGCCCGGTTGAGCGAGGTCCAGGCCGGTCTGCCGGAGGGGGTGAAGATCCGCCCCTTCTACGACCGATCGGAACTCATCGGAAAGGCCACCGGCACGGTCACCAAGGCGCTGATTGAAGCCACGGTGATCGTCCTGATCCTGCTCCTGCTGTTCCTGGGCGAGCTAAGGGCCGCCGTCGTGGTGGCGGTGATGCTGCCCTTCGCGGTGCTCGGCGCCTTCATCCTCATGCGGGTCTTCGGCCTGACGGCGAACCTGATGAGCCTGGGCGGCTTGGCAATCGCCATCGGCATGCTGGTGGACGCCTCCATCGTGGTGGTCGAGAACACCGTCGAGCGTCTCAACGCCGCCGCCGCGTCAGGCCGAGAGACGTCGCGCCTGCACGAGATCTACGAAGCCTGCCGCGAAGTCGCCGTGCCCGTCGCCTCCGGCGTGGCCATCATCTGCCTGGTCTTCACTCCCTTGCTCACCCTGCAGGGGCTTGAGGGCAAGATGTTCGCGCCCGTCGCCCTGACCATCGTCTTCGGCTTGGCTTCGTCGCTGATCCTGTCCTTCACCCTGGTGCCGGTGCTGTCGTCCCTGCTGCTCAAGCCGACGGCGCATCACGAGTCCTGGCTGATGCGCCGGATCGGGCCGGCCTACGAACGACTGCTGACGCTGGCGCTCCGACGCCCTGCCCCGGTGGTCATCGCCGCCCTGGCGGGCTTCGGGGCCGCGGCGGGCGGATACGTCATGGTCGGCAAGAGCTTCATGCCCACGATGGACGAGGGGACGGTCATCATGCAGTTGTTCAAAGCTCCGTCCGTCAACCTCGACGACAGCGCGCGCCAGGACCTGGCCATGCAGCGCGCCATCCTGAAGCGCGTGCCCGAAGTCGAACGGATCGTCGCCCGCGTCGGCTCCGACGAGATCGGACTGGATCCGATGGGGTTGAACGAGACCGACAGCTTCCTGGTGCTCAAGCCCAAGAAGACCTGGCGACGGCAGGACAGCGCCTGGCTGATCGAAGAGCTGCGCAAGGTCTCAGCCGACTTCCCCGGCATTGAGACCTCCTTCACTCAGCCGATCGAGATGCGGATCTCCGAGATGCTGACAGGCAGCCGAGGCGACCTAGCGGTCAAGGTGTTCGGGCCGGATCTGGCGACCCTCGGCGATCTCGCCGGACAGATCGAAGCGACGCTGAAGGCCACCCCCGGCGCATCGGACGTCTACACCGTCGCGGGCGACAACATGGCCTATCTTCAGCTCGCGCTGGACCGGAGCGCCGTCGGGCGCGCCGGCCTGTCGATCACCGAGGTGGAGGAGGAACTGCGCGCCCGCATCGACGGCTCCTCGGCCGGCTATGTCTTCGAGCCCGGACGACGCACGCCGGTGATCCTGCGCGGCCCTCAGAATCTACGCGAACAATCCGAACAACTCGGCCAGGCTGAACTGGCCAGGCCCGACGGCGGTCTGACGCGGGTGTCGGATCTGGCCCGGATCGAGCGCGTCGACGGCCCGGTCAAGATCGACCGTGAGAACGCCAGCCGCTTCGCCGTAGTCCAGACCTATGTCAGCGGCCGCGACCTGGTCGGCTTCGTCGAAGAGGCGCAGGCCGGCGTGAAGGCCAAGGTACGCCTCCCGCAGGGCTACAGCCTGACCTGGGGCGGCCAGTTCGAGAACCAGCAAAGGGCCGCCGCACGCCTGTCTCTCGTCATTCCCCTGGCGCTGGGGATGATCCTGCTGGTGCTGTTCGTCACGCTGAAGTCCCTGCGTCAGTCGGTCTTGATCCTGACCAACATCCCGTTCGCCATGATCGGGGGCGTTCTGGCTCTATGGGCGTCGGGTGAATATCTGTCGGTCCCGGCCTCAGTGGGCTTCATCGCCCTGCTCGGCATCGCGGTGCTGAACGGCCTGGTTCTGGTCTCGCACTTCAACGACCTGATCCAACAGGGGCGCGACCTGTCCGCCGCCGTGATCGAGGGCGCGCGTCGGCGTCTGCGGCCCGTCCTGATGACCGCCACCATCACCGCCCTGGGCCTGACGCCGCTGTTGCTGGCCAGCGGCCCCGGCTCGGAAATCCAGCGCCCGCTGGCCATAGTCGTCGTCGGCGGCCTGATCACCTCGACCCTGCTGACCCTGATCCTCCTTCCCATCCTCTACAGGCGCTTCGGGCTCGAACGCGGCGCCGTCGCGCAGGAGACGTCCGCATGATGCGGTTCGCTGCCTTGCTGGTTCCGGCCAGCCTCTTCATCGCCGCTCCAGCCTGGTCCCAGACGGAGGCCGGACCCGGCATGGCGCGACCGTCGTTTCTGCCTCCGGACGCCCTGATCCTCGAGGCGCTCGACGCCTCGCCGACGGTCAATGAGGCCAAGGCCAACCTCAGCGGCGCCCAGGCCGCGTCCCGCCTGCTCTCGGCGGGCGATCATGAGACGATCATCTCGGCCACGCTTGACGACCGGGACGTGCGGGCGGACGGACGCTTCACGGAATGGTCGCTCCAACTCACCCGGGGCCTGCGCCTGCCGGGCAAGGCCCGGCTGGATCGGGCGGCCGGAGCCGCCGGCGTCTTGGCGGCCGGCGACGGGGTCGAGGATGCTCGCCACCAGACCTCGTTGATCTTCGCCGAAGCCTGGGTTGTTCGGCTGGCGGCGGCCGAGCGACGCGCCATCGACGAGGCCGAGTTGGCCGCCTATGCCCGCGACGTCCAGGCCTTGTCCCGACGCGTCGATCTGAAGGACGCCGCCCTGGCGGACCTGGAGCAGGCGCAAGCGGCCCAGGCGAGAGCCGCCGCCGCCCTGGCTGTTTCCAAGGGCGAGGAAGCCAATGCAGGCGCCATGCTGGCGGGCCAGTTCCCCAGTCTGGCGAACGCCGCGCCGAGCGAACTGACGCCGCCGAGCGAACCGTCACGCCCCTATGAGCAATGGCCCGAGCTCATCATCCAGCGCAGCCACGAACTGACGATGGCCCGCGCCCTGGCCGACCAGCAGCACCTGTTCGCCCGCCGCGCCGCGAGCGACCGCCTGCCGGACCCCAGCCTCGGCGTGCGCGTCTTCAACGAACGCGGCGGCGACGAGACCGGCGTTGGCCTCGTTCTCAGCCTACCCTTCAGCGGCGCACGGCGCAGCGCCGCTGCAGATCGCCAGACGGCCGAGGCTTCTGCGGCGGAGGCGCGCTTCGCCATGACCGCCCGTCAGGTGCGCTCCAACGCCCAAAGGGACGTGATCTCCGCCTCAAGCACGCTGCAGGCTTGGCGGGAGGCCGAGGCCGCGCGGGCCGCCGCCGAGCAGGCGGCTCGCCGGATTACGCGGGGCTATGAGCTGGGAGAGCTCGACCTGGCCGATAGTCTGCTGGCCGCGCGCCAGGCCTTCGAGATGCGCCGTCTTGAACTGGAGACGCGGGCGCGGGCGCACCTCGCCCTCCTCAAGATGGCGCTCGACGCCCACGAATTCTGGCTCGTCGAATATGAATAGTCCCCAGGAACACCGCATGCCGATCAAGCGCGATCCCGTCATGGAAGGCTCGGACGGCGACGCGTCGCCAGGCGGGCCGCCGAACCTTCGCAGGGTTCAACTCATCCGCAAGGGGGCCCTGCTGCTCGCCCTCGTCGGGCTCGTGGCCCTGGCGATCGTGAGCCGTTCCTCCGACGGCATGGGCGGCGGCCGACACGAAGCCCTCGAGATCATCGGGCGCGCGGCCATTGTCGTGGCCATCGTCGGTCGCGCCTGGTGCTCGCTCTATATCGGAGGACGCAAGAAGGCCGAAATCGTCGATCGCGGCCCCTATTCTATCAGCCGCAATCCTCTCTATGTCTTCAGTTTCCTGGCGGCCTTCGGCGTCGGCGCCCAGAGCGGGATGCTGAGCGTCGCCATCCTGTTCCTGCTTCTGGCCCTTTTGGTGTTTCACTTCACCGTCCGGCGCGAAGAGGTCTGGCTGGAAGCGAGTTTCGGCGACGCCTACCGGCGCTACCGCGCACGGACCCCGCGTTTCTGGCCCCGCTTCTCCCTCTGGCGGGACGAGGCGGAACTGACCATCCGGCCCAGGTTCTTCTGGCTCACGCTCCGGGACGGCCTCGTCCTCCTGCTGGCGATCCCCCTCTTCGAACTGATCGATGTCGCCCAGGTCTCGGGCGCGTTCCGCGCCCTGTTTCAACTGATCTGAATCGACCTCGGCGAGGTTGAACTCAGTGGCACCGAGCCCAGGCTGACGCCCGAGCCTAGGTGAAGGCCGTTCATCCGACCGCCCGGAGCGAAGATCACGGAGAAGGGGCGAGAACGGCCGCGCGTCGAAGACAGCACCTAGACCAGACGTCCCTGGGCGATGCCCGCACGATGAAGTCATAGGTCTGGCAGACGCCCATGCCCGCCTCGGCCAGTGCCCCCGCCAGGACGTCGTCATTTAATCCTCACCCGTCCCGGCGGCGTCCAGCCTACCTCCCGGCCTCCACCTGCAACAGCCAAGGCGACTCTCGCCCCGTGCTGGGCATGACGAAGGAGAGACACTGGTTCGCGCCAGGTCCTCGATCGTTTCAGGCGTTCCTGCCCGCTCCAGATAGCTCGGGGCAGCCTCCAGGCAGAGGAGCGCGTCCTCCAGCTTGCGGCCCACCAGACTGCTGTCCGGCAACTGGCCGAGCCGGATCATAGCCCTCGGCCACGAGATCAACGTTGCGATTGGTGATGCTCAGCTCGACCTTCACCTGGGGGGTGGGTCCGAGCGAACCGTTCCAGCACGGCCGCAAGCGATGGTGACCATACGCGATCAGTCGAGAGAGCGATGATCTCGGCCATCCGGGTACAGAGCGCCTGCACTTGGCCGCGAAGGTCTAAGGAGGGGCATGATGCAACAAACCAAAGGCTAATCGAGCAATATCGGATCCATAGGACATGTCCCTGCTTCGGAAGTCCTCGAGGTCGAATTCCTCAATGGCAGCATCGACCAGTACTCAGATGTGCCACCTTCAGCGCACAATGGCCTTATGGCCGTCGCGTCTCATGGCTCCTACCTCCCCCAGAGCGTGCAGGGCCACTTCGGCTAGCGGCTTCGAATGCTGAAGCTCGCCGTCCGCATGTCAGTGGCTGGATGAAACCGCTAGGCTCAGGACTCATAGCCAGAATAGCACTGTAGCGGCGAGGGCGATGGCGGACAGGAAGACGGTCGGGCACCGATCGTAGCGGGTGGCGACGCGACGCCAGTCCTTGAGCCGGCC
>Ga0067045_1002972_pt1 | contig 34697 bp, 38 predicted proteins | sample TerdegcTABiofilm_FD_59184 | JGI IMG/M metagenome (GOLD analysis project Ga0067045, IMG submission 59184) | Combined Assembly of (Gp0054472, Gp0054536) Wastewater bioreactor microbial communities from Singapore -Terephthalate degrading...
CCCCACGGTCTTCATTATTGTTCCCTCCCTGCGTCCGCCGTAATAAGCTGTAATAAACAAACGACCTTCCGGGACATGCAAGTCCGAAAGGTCGCGCCCAAAATAAAGGAAACATCTTTCCCCTCAACCGTACAGCCAGCCTTCCGTCTCGGTCCCCGCACGGGCTCCAAGCGGCGTTATTCGATATTGTTGTTGTTTTAATTTGTGCCCAGTATGACCAGGGGTCTTCCAGCGGGTTGCAATACAGCTCCGCCACCGCGGATACTGTTCAGCGCCAGCGCTCCCCCCTGCCTGCCCTGTTACAGGCAGACTTATCCTTAGAAAAGAAAATTCAGTCTAGCTCTTTTCGCTCGATAATAAGTCCGCGTTCAGCAAGCATAATTTTAACATCAGCCGCCGGTATTTTCAAGTCGACATTTTGCCGCAATGTGGCTGTTTCCGGCAAATCTAGCCTTCCGTCGCCAATCTCTCTCAACGGGACAAGCACAAAGGCCCTTTCCCTGAAGCGCGGATGCGGGACCTGCAGTTCGGGCCGGCTGATGTTCTCATTGTTAAAAAAAATAATATCGATATCGATGGTGCGCGGGCCCCACCGCCTGTTCCTGACCCTCCCCAGCGTGGTCTCCACCTCCTGGCATATTTCCAGCAGCCGCCCAGCGCTCTCTTCGGTTTCACCTCTGATGGCCATGTTCAAAAAATTCGGCTGACTGGCAAAGCCCAGCGGCTCAGTAAGGTAAATCCCTGATACGGCGTCGATCCGCAGGCCGCGCTTTCCCAGCTCGATGGCCGCTTGAAGCAGGTATTCCAGTGAGTTGCCCATATTGCTGCCCAGAGACAGATAAACAATGTTTGCCTTCATTCTTGCTTCCGCCTTACCATTTCCACGGCGGCATAAACCTGCCGCCCGTCCAGGGGAGCGCCCGGTTTTTTTATCCTGACCAGGGCTTTCTCCACCAATGGCAGCTGTAAAAGTCCAGCTATGACCCTGTGAGCGAGGTTTTCAATCAGGTTTGCGCTTTCGCCTTCCAGGACCTGACGGACGGTTTCGAAAATTTGTTGGTAATCCAGCGCCTGCCGGAGGTCATCGCTTTCGGCCGCACGGGAAAAATCGCCCCACACCTCCACGTCGGCCTCAAACCACTGCCCCTGTTGTTTTTCTGCCGGATATACGCCGTGGCGGCCGTAAAACTTTAGCCCGCATAGCATCAGCTTATCCAGTTCTTTCATCGGTTCTCACCCGCGTGTTTGATGCCTTCCAGCATCCTGACCAGCCGGCAGGTCTCCTTCACGTCGTGCACCCGGAGCACCGCCGCCCCCTTGAACACGCCCCAGGCAGCGGCAGCCAGCGAACCCTCCAGCCGTTCGCCAACCGGGGTTCCCAGCACTGCCCCGATAAAGGATTTGCGCGAAGCGCCCAGAAGTACGGGGCGGCCCAGGGTATAGAAGGAACGGAGATTCCGGAGGAGGATCAGGTTTCCCGCCGGCCCTTTGCCAAACCCGATCCCGGGGTCGACCATCGTTTTATCTGCCGCCACGCCGGCCCGTTCATAAATCTCGAGACCGGCAGCCAGGTCGTCGATCACCCCCGCGATCAGTTCCGGCGGGTCTTCGGAGGGCCTGCTCTCATTGTGCATGACAATGACCGGTGCGCCGTATTCGGCAGCCACGGCGGCAATCCGCTCGTCTTTTTTGCCCCCGCCGACGTCGTTGATGATGTGCACCCCGGCCCGCAGCGCTTCTCTAGCCGTCTGCGCCTTATAGGTGTCGATCGAGACCGGGACGGGCAGCTCCCGAGCCAGGACTTCCAGCACAGGCATCACCCTGTCCAGTTCTTCTTCCGCTGAGATCGGCTGTGCTCCTGGCCTGGTCGACTCGCCACCCACATCGATGATGTCCGCCCCTTCCTTCACCATTTCCAGGGCGCGCTTGCAGGCTGCACCGGGATCAAGGTAGCGGCCGCCGTCAGAGAACGAGTCGGGAGTGACATTAAGTATCCCCATAATCAGGGTTCTTTTGCCGATTTCCAGCCGGTGATGCGGCCATTCCCAGCAGACTGTCCTTTTTGCGTCGATCGTCTCCAGCAGGCTTTCAAGCCTGTCGCCCAGGGCCTGCAAACCCCACGGCTGGCCTGCCAGTTTTCTGGCCAGGGCCTTGTAATGCTTTATTGTGCCCAGCAACAGTACGTCGGATTCGTCGCGCGACCGGTCGATGGCCCACCTGCCAACCACGGCCTCCCCGCCCAGGGACAGCATCTGCTGTTTGAGGATATTGGCCGCCGGGCTCTTTACTTCTTTCAGGTAGATTGAATGCATATGGGCCTTGTCCAGCATCAATTTCAGCCCGGCCAGGTCCGGTCCGATCGACTCAAAAACCCGTTTGGCCTTCTCTTTGTCTTCAAGATCCAACAGGTATGGACCCCGCATTTGTTATCACCACGCTTCAGCCGCAATCCCTGCCGGCCGAGCGGCAGGAATTGAAGCGGCATGTTGGAAATTACGTCAGAACAGCCCTGTTATCCGGCCTTCGGCATCAATGTCAATATCCACGGCTGCCGGCTTTTTGGGAAGGCCGGGCATGGTCATGATGGTACCCGTCAGCGGGACGATGAACCCGGCCCCTGCCGACAACCGTACCTCTTTTACGGAAATCGTAAAACCCACCGGCCTCCCGAGTTTGGCCGAATCGTCGCTCAGCGAGTACTGGGTCTTGGCCATGCAGATCGGCAGGCCGCCATATCCCATTTCTTCGTATTTTTTGATGGCTTGTTCGGCTTCTTTGCTGTAGGACACGCTGTCCGCCCCGTATATTTCCCGGGAAATGATCCCGATCTTCTCTTTGATCGGGAGGTTCCAGTCATACAGCGGCCGGTATCCGTTTTTGCCTTCGTTTTCGGCAAGAACCTTCAACAGTTTTCCTGCCAGCTCCTCGCCGCCTTTTCCTCCTTCAGCGAAAACCCTGGACAGCGCAGCTTCAACGCCCAGTTCGCGGCAGCGGCCCAGGGCCAGCTCGATTTCGCCCCCGGTGTCGCCGGGGAAATGGTTAAGGGCTACCACCACAGGAAGGCCGAATTTGCCCAGGTTTTCAACATGTTTTTCCAGGTTGGCCAATCCCCTGGCCAGGGCCTCCTGATCGGGCCGGGACAGATCCGCCTTGGCCACTCCGCCGTGCATTTTAAGCGCCCTGACGGTTGCCACCAGGACAACGGCATCCGGCTTGAACCCCGCATACGGGCAAACCATGTTGAGGAATTTCTCCGCTCCCAGGTCCGCGCCGAACCCGGCTTCAGTAACCAGGATGTCGCCCAGTTTCAGCGCCATTTTGCTGGCAATGATGCTGTTGGCCCCGTGCGCGATATTGGCAAACGGCCCTCCATGAACAAAGGCCGGGGTGTTTTCGAGAGTCTGCACCAGATTGGGCTTGATGGCATCTTTCAGCAATAGGGCCATTGCGCCCTGGGCCTGCAAATCGCGAGCCGTCACCGGCCTGCCTTCAGAGGTATAGGCCACGACAATTCTGGCCAGCCGTTCTTTCAGGTCCATCAGGTCCCCGGCCAGGCACAGGCAGGCCATAACCTCCGAGGCCACCGTAATATCAAAGCCGCTCTCCCGAGGGACGCCGTCGGCCCTGCCGCCCAGCCCGATCACGATGTTCCGGAGGGCGCGCTCGTTCAGGTCCATCACCCTGCGCAGCACTACCTGCCTGGGGTCTATGCCCAACTGGTTCCCCTGGTGAAGGTGATTGTCCAGCATTGCCGCCAGCAGGTTATGGGCTGCGGTAACCGCATGGATGTCTCCCGTAAAATGCAGGTTTATGTCTTCCATCGGGACCACCTGGCTGTAACCGCCGCCGGCCGCCCCGCCTTTAATACCGAAGCTCGGCCCCAGGGAAGGTTCGCGCAGGGCGATGATGGCCTTCTTGCCCAAGCGGTTAAGGGCCTGCCCCAGGCCCACGGTTGTCGTGGTTTTGCCCTCCCCGGCCGGAGTAGGCGTAATAGCCGTCACTAAAACCAGTTTCCCGTCGGGGCGGCCCTTGATCTTGTCCCACAGGAACAACGGCAGCTTGGCCTTGTATCTTCCGTACAGCTCAAGGTCTTCCGGCGCAATCCCCAGCCCTTGGGCTATCTCGGTGATCGGTAGCATGCGGGCCTCCTGGGCGATTTGAATGTCGCTTTTCAAATATGACCACCTCTTGTTAGCAATCTGTTTTTACTCGTGCCCGGCTCGCTCATGAACCGCCTTTCTCGCTGACCCTGGCCAGAAATTTGGCAGCATTGACTATATAGCGGCCGTGAAACCCTTCGCCGATCTTTTCTTTCTCGTCGTACGCCTCTACTTTGAATTTAAGCCGGTTGCCTTCCACCTCAATAAGTTCCGCCACCGCGCGCACTTTCATCCCGATGGGCGTTGCGGCCAGGTGCTGAACATCAATAAAGACGCCCACCGTCGTCCACCCGGCCGGAAGCCGGTTTTGCACGCTCAAGTATGCCGCGTTCTCCATCAGGCCGATCATGGATGGGGTCGCAAAAACGTCAGGCGCCCCGCTCACAAAACTGCTGGCAATATTGTCTTGCGCCACCACCGCCGATGCTTCGGCCTTTAAACCTGGCTCGAGAACGTTGCCCATATCATCTCCTCCTTGCATCTGCGACCTGTTTTTTCTTTTTTCACCATTCAAATTATAAATATCTAAAATTATACCATAAACCGGGCACAAAAAAAGTCCCCCCTCTGTCGAGCCTTACTTAAAAGGTTCGCGGCGGGACCGGCCATCTGCCAGCGCATCTGGCTCAAAGCGACCGTTCACCAGATCCATTTGTCAAGATCCCGATCGTAGGACAACAGTTCCTCCGGCCGAAAGAACAGGTTGATTTCGCGTTCTGCGCTCTCTGGCGAATCGGATCCGTGCACCAGGTTGCGGTCAATGGAAACAGCCCAATCGCCGCGCAGCGAACCGGGCGCGGCCTCCAGGGGGTTGGTTGCCCCCATTACCGCCCTTATGCCGGCCACTACGCCTTTGCCTTCCCAGACCATTGCCACCACAGGCCCGGAGGTGATATGCCTGATTAAGCCTTCATAAAAGGGCTTGCCTTCATGCTCGGCGTAATGCTTGGCCGCCAGCGCCGGAGAAACGTTCAGCATCTTCAGCCCGACGAGCTTGTAACCCCTGGCTTCTATTGCTCCAAGCACCCTTGACACCAAGCCGCGCTGGACTCCGTCCGGCTTTACCATTACAAACGTCCGTTCCATCTCTTCCTCCTTTTCATCGCCTGAAAAACCAGCACACCGCACCTGTTGTCAATACCTCATTATCATCAATCAAATGAATTAAATTTATATTACTTTTTTATATTACTTTCGGGCGTTTCCTCATTGGGAGGCCTTTTGGGGCAGGCCCGCTTTTTCGATCAAGGCGGCAAATTCGTCCGCTTCGATCGTTTCTTTTTCCATCAGGGTCCGGGCAATCAAATGCAGGGTCTCGGCGTTTTCTTTCAACAGCCGCTCTGCTTCCTTATAGCATTCGTCGATTACCCGGCGCGCTTCCTTGTCAATGGAATAAGCCACTGCTTCCGAGTAGTTGCGGTCTCTGGCTATGTCGCGGCCCAAAAAGACCTGTTCCTGTTTGCGCCCGAAGGTAAGCGGCCCCAGCTCGTCCGACATCCCAAATTCGGTGATCATTTTGCGTACCAGTTCGGTCGCTCGTTCCAGGTCGTTCTGAGCGCCGGTGCTGATTTCGTTGAGGACCATTTTTTCCGCCACCCGGCCGCCCAACAGCATGGTGACCTGGTTCAGGAGCTGGGATTTGGTCATATAGCGTCGGTCTTCCTTGGGAAGAAGAAGGGTATAGCCGCCCGCCCTGCCGCGCGGTATAATGGAAACCTTGTGCAGGGGGTCGGTGTGCGGGAGCAGTTCGGCCACCAGGGCATGACCTGCTTCGTGGTACGAAACAAGCTTCTTTTCGAACTCGCTAATGGTGCGCGACTTTTTCTCCGGCCCGGCGATCACGCGCTCGATGGAATCTTCCAGCTCTTCCATAGATATTTTCTTTTTATTGCGGCGTGCCGCCAGCAAAGCAGCTTCGTTAAACAGGTTGGCCAGATCGGCTCCCGTAAACCCCGGTGTCCTGCGGGCCAGGACATCGAGATCGACTTCGTCTTCCAGCGGCTTGCCCCTGGCGTGAACGGCCAGTATTTCTTTTCTCCCTTTCACGTCAGGTATATCCACCACTATCTGCCGGTCAAACCTGCCAGGGCGCAGTAACGCCGGATCGAGTATGTCCGGCCTGTTGGTGGCGGCGATGATGATGATGCCTTCATTGATGCTGAAACCATCCATCTCTACCAGCAACTGGTTCAAGGTCTGCTCGCGTTCGTCATGCCCGCCGCCCAGGCCGGCCCCGCGCTGCCGTCCCACCGCGTCTATCTCGTCAATAAACACAATGCAGGGCGAGTTCTTTTTGGCCTGGTCAAACAGGTCACGTACGCGGGAAGCGCCAACGCCGACAAACATTTCCACGAAATCGGACCCGCTGATGCTGAAGAACGGCACTCCCGCCTCTCCGGCAACCGCTCTGGCCAGCAGCGTTTTCCCGGTCCCCGGCGCTCCATACAAAAGAACCCCTTTGGGTATTTTCGCTCCAAGCTCGGTGAATTTCTTCGGCTGTTTGAGAAACTCGACCACTTCCTCCAGTTCCTCTTTGGCTTCATCCGCCCCCGCCACGTCTTCAAAGGTAACCCTTTTTTTATCGTCGGTGTGCAGCCTGGCCCTGCTTTTGCCAAACTGCATCACGCGGCTGCCGCCGCCTTGTGTCTGCTGCATCATGAAGAACATTACGCCGATCAGGAGAAGAACGGGCAAAAACGTGCTCAGCAGATTGGCCCACCAGGGAGGTTTTGGCGCAGGCTCCTGGCTAAACAGGATGTCTTTGGACTTGATCAGTTCAATCAGTTTTTCATCATTCGGCGGCCCGGTAAGCTTAAACTCCTTGCCGCTGTTTTTCAGTGTTCCCGATATTTCGCGCGCATCGTCCTGCTGGACGATTTTTATGCTCTGGATCAAACCCTTTTCCAACGCTTTATAAAAAGCGACATAATCGTTATTGAAAGGATCTTCGACTTTCGGCGGAGTTCCCAGCTGGTGAAAGATTGAGACCGCGATCATAACGATCAGCAAGTATATTGCCATATTTTTGAAAACGCGATTCACGAATTTCCTCCTTTCGGCACCCTGCTGCTAAATACTATTATATATTTCAAGTACCAGAAACACCATTATACTTTATCATAAGCCGGGAGTTTTTTCAATCAAATAACTAATTATTCTTATATCTATTAATTTTATGTTGAATTGTTTATATTAAACACTTTGATCCGCACATAGGACCCGCTTGCGCTGTTTTCATTCATTCCCTTGCCCCGGACCAACCCCGGGATCCACAGGACCTCGTTCCGGTCAGCAATCAGCAAGATGTTGTCTCTAATGCGGCGCGGTATTTTTTTATCGATGAAGAACTCTTTCAGTTTCTTGTGCGTCCCCAAACCTTTAAGGAACACAATGTCGCCGGTCCTCCTGGACCTGGCATACAACGGCGGGTTGTACAGCTCCACGGGAAGATAGGCCTCGCCATCATCGACGGTAGCCGGTTTGCGGTCAACGAATGAGGCTTCCACCGCCTGCCCCGTTTCCGGGATCAATATCCGCCCCGGAACGGCCAGCTCGCGTTCCGCCAGCGGCGCACTCCCGTCTGTCTCCTCCCCCTTGAACAGCAGTGCGCCATCGTAATCTTTGCGGGCTTTCACCCCGCCCGGCAGCTGCAACGTCTTGCCGACCCGGCCGTCAAGAACCAGCTTCCGGACCTCTTCCACATGGCAAAAGTCGAGCCCCCCTTTTGCGCCTGCCATCGCATATGCTAAACGAACCGCTCGCCGTTGCGCTGCCAACGGCAAGCCGGAAAACCGGTCTGCCGGCAAGCGGATCCCTGCCGTTCCCGGCCACACCAGGCTGCGGAGCGACTCCCCATACATTTTCTGCCAGAACTCCTCTTCACCCCAGAATATCTGGGCTGTCCGGCTTAAGGTTTCCACCAGGTTGGGGTTGATATTGTCAATCAACCAGGGCATCAGCCGGTTTCGGACCTTGTTGCGCAGATAGATGTCCTTTTGGTTGCTTGGATCCCGCCGGGGTTCCAACTGGTGCTCGAGGCAGTAAGCCTCGATCTCCCGGCGGCGCACAAACAGAAACGGCCTGACAAATGGATCCCTGACCGGGAGAATGCCGCACAGGCCCTCCGGGCCGGCCCCGGTAAGAAACCTCATCAGCATGGTCTCCGCCTGGTCGTCGGCATGGTGCCCCAAGGCTATCTTGTGGGCGCCCATCTCTTTTCGGAGCCGGAGAAAAAACTCTTTTCTGGCCAGGTGCCCGGCGTCCTGGGCGGAAAGGCCACGTCCCCTGGCCAGGGCCGGGACGTTAATCCTCTCTACGGTGCAGGAAATTCCCCACCGGTGCGCGGTTTGTTTTACCCAGGCGGCTTCTTCCTGCGCCTGCAGGCCCCGAAAGCAATGATCCAGGTGAGCCGCGTGCAGCCTGAAGGGCATTTCCGCGCTGAAACGTTTCAAGACATGCAGGAGAGCAATTGAATCAGGGCCTCCGGAAACGCCGACAATCACCAGCTCACCGGGTTGAATCATCCCGTATTCATTTATTGCCTGGACGGCTTTGCCGTAAAGGTCGCTCATCTTGCAGCCCCGTCTTGGATTATCGTATTATCATTTGTTTCTACAAAAAAACAGGGAGTCCTTCTTATAAGGATTCCCCATTTTCCATTCTTTTGGTCTTATCGCTGCATTCAGATTTAGGCGAGGTCCGCCGTCTCCAGCCTGGCCACCAGGATGCACATGTCATCCTTGGCTTTGTTGCCAGAGGCTTTTTGGGCCAGATATAATAGGTTGCCGGCAACTTGCCGGGGATTGGTCAGATCGATTTTTTTCAGGACGTCTTCTAGCCAGCCGGCCGGCCCACCAGCGCTGCCGACTGCTTCCCAGACCCCGTCGCTCATCAGAATAATCACATCCGCCGGTTCCAGGCACTGCCGAACAGTCTGCAGTTCAATATTGTCAAGGATCCCTGCCGGTGGCGTCGCCGCATGGACAACCTTTATTCCTTTATCCGTCAGGACCAGCGAGGGGGCCCCGCCGATCTTAATAAAGTCTGTCAGGCCGCTGACCTTGTTAATCTGGACAATATCCAGCGTAACAAACCTCTCTTTTCCGGACCGCATCAACAGGGCGGTGTTGAGCGTTTTGAGGGCTGTCTCAGCGGCGAAGCCGGCATTCATGAGTTTTTCCAGCAGCCCGATGGCCGCCATGCTCTCCTCGTGCGCTTCCTTGCCGGCTCCCATGCCGTCGCTCATGACCATGACGAAACGATGGTCAGACAGGGTAAAGGTCGAGCAAACATCTCCGGACACTTTAAACCCGTGTTTGGGGCATTGGGCTTTCCCGATTTTTACCTGCAAGGATTCGCCCGGTACCAGGCAATAGCTGCAGCATGCCGTTTCCAGCCAGGCTGCGCAGTCCATACTCTTGACCCGGTAATTCTTTCCGCAGATCTGTGAAACATTGGGGGCCACCATGGCCCGGCACCAGTTCCTTTCACGGCAAACCTCCTGGGAAACAAGGAATTCCCTTTCGCCGCCAGCGATCTCTTTGATTACGACCTCTTCAACCTTAATCCCTTTTTCCGCAAGCCTTTCTTTAAGCAAGCGCGCTCCATCGCCCTTGTACAGTATTTCTTTTTTTATTTCTTCGGAGAATTCTTCCACCACCCCAGCCAATCCGGCCAACTGGCTGTTCACCAGCCGGCGGCAGTTTTCCAGCTGCATGTCATAGGCTTTGATCAGCCTCAGGTGTTCGAGCTGGGTGTTCAAGGCCATCCCAAGTTCGCGCAGGCGCATGCAGCGCCTTTTTAAATCGATGCCAAAATCCTTGTCTCTGATGGTGCCGGTTGTTTCCAGTTGAGCGCAGGCTTCCAGCAAGGAGCGGTAAGTTCGGTAAAAGTCCTGTTCCCAGCAAATCCGTCGCAAGGTGCAGCCCTCGCAGACTTTTTCGGCCACCCTGTCAAAAAGGTCATGCAGTTCGTTTTTGTCTTCGACTGCCGCTTTCTGTCCCTCGACCAAAAACATGCTGCCCAGTTCATTAAAGACCCGGGCCATTTTTTTCAGCTTTTCGGATACGGCCAGTCCGGCTTCCCTGGACAGCAGGCCCTGCTGTCCCATCTCTTCCGCCGCCAGGTTCCCCCGGTCCGGAATCTTGATTAAAAAAAACGCGGCCACAGCAAGCGTTGTTTCCAGAAGGGCCTGTTTGATCTCGGTCTGCTCGGCAATAAACAGGGACAGAAGCAATATGGCCAGAGCAAAACCTACGGCCACGCCGATCTTTTTGCAGTTGTTAAACAGACCGCCCAGCAACCCGGCCAAGGCATACAGGGCAATCGGGCCGGTGGTTAATGCCCCCTGAACGCAGGGAGCCAGGCCGACCCCCACGCCAGCGGCCGCTCCGGTTCCCGGCCCCCCCAGGTAGGCCCCGTACAGCACCAGCCAGCGGCTCATCACGCTCTGCAGGCCTATCCCACCCAGTTCAGCCCGGTTAACCCCCACCAGGACTCCCAACACCAAAAGCCCCAAGCTTGTCCTTTCTTCAGCGGTCAGGGCCCGTCCCCTGCTTAACCCGGCAAAAGCTTGAATCCCGGTAAAAGCGACCAGGGTCAGTACGCCGGCGAAAAAGGCTTCGAAACAGACGCCCAGCCACTGGTACAATTCATTCTCGCCCAACGCCGTCAATGCCCCGCGGACCAGCAGGTGGACCGCCGTAACAAAACCAGGAACCGCAAGCCAGTGTGCTTCTCTTTTCTGCTTGCGGCCAAACAGGATAAAGACCAGCGCCGTGCACAGCAGGTAACCGGCCAGCTGCCTGTCGCTGCTGCTCAGAACGGCACCGGTCATCACGCCCAGCAAAGCCGCTTTGCTTTTGTCCGGACGCAATGCGCAAACCGCCGCAAGGAAACCATTGCCGAAGGGGTACAGTTCTCCCATTACGGCTGCCCTGGCGAGGAACATGCTCAACAGGAACGCCCCTGCCGTATTCAGGCAGGAAAACGCAAGAGAAACAACACGACCAGACAGCCGGGGAGTCCGGGGAGTCCTGGACAAGAGTTTCAGCAAACCGTCACACCACCCTTGGAGTAACTGGTTACAATTATATCTCAATAAATAGGAAAATAATGGTAATTTTTGTACCCCCGGACAGGTTTTTTTTCGACAGGTTTCTGCCTAATCCGCAACGGCCTTGGCGCTCTATTGGCGGTGCCGCATCCTGATGCTGATGACCAGTTTGTCTTTCCTGTTATCAACCGGATATGGGGCGGTCTTCTTTCGCCATTTGTCTCCCGGCTTTTTCCTGTCTAATCGATTGACCTCCATTTTCTCCAAGGCACTCTTGCTATGTGCTGCGGCCAGGGTGTTGGCCTGTTTCGGTTTTGTTGGCGGGTATTCGTGGTTTGCTGACCGCCAGACCCTGGTCTCGCAAATGATTCTGCCGGCATCGGGCTGCATCGTTTTCAAGTGTTCCATTTTGCAGGAGTAGCTGGACGGCGGAAATTCCAGGGCCGAAGACCAGGGCAGTCTGCTTTCTTCGGCGCAGACATGGGAGGCGGCCAACAGCCTCTCTCCGCCTTTGCGCGCCGAAACGTACACCAGCGTGGTCTTAAGCAGGTTTGTTATGGCGGCGTTTCGGTTTTCGTCATCAACCAGCGCGGCAAAGAACCCCCTTTGCTGGGCGATGCCCAGTACCTCCAAGATTTCTTCGCCCTTTAATAATAAGGCTGTTGTTTTTCGCGGCACCGCCAGGAACTCGCCGCCCCCCCGGTGAGCGCCGGCCTGTTCCGGCATGGTCTCCAGCCTGATCGCTGCTTCCAGCAGCAGGGTGTATAAGCCAAGCTGGGCCAAGTGCAGCTTTACCAGCCGCGGAGGAGCGGCTACCCCCTCTCCGGACAACACCGCTTTCCAGACCAATTCGGTTCTCCAGCATTCAGTGCCGCAGCCGGTCTTTATCTCCCGGCTGTGGGGGGCCTCCTCCACCGCGTCCAGCACAATGCTGGGGAAGGAGGTTTCCTCTTCAGGGGGTTCCTCACTGAATTCAAAACCGGTTTGCAGTCTCGGTTGTCTGCCGCCGGGTTCGGCGCCGGCGAACAGTTCGCGGCACAGGTTCTCGTCTTCATCCGCTGCCGTCAGCGCTCCCTCTTCTGCGGCCCCGGGCCCGAAATAACGAACAGCCACCGCCAGGCTGCCCGCGTAGACGGTCCTCTTTTCTTCCCTGGCGAGAATGTCCCAGGTGAAACGTTCTAGTACGACCCGGTCAAGTCCGCTGATCCTGTTGGGGGCAGTGTTGTTTTTACGGCGCAATAGCAGCCAGGTAACGCCGTCCCCCTCCACTGCCTGCCAGGGATACCCTGCTTCTTCCAGGGCCAGCTCGCACGTCTCGATCTTCTCGATCATCGTTTTTCCCTCCACACCCAGCCGTCAAGGCTTTCCAAGCATTTTTCGCGCCAGCGGGTTTCATCGATATATGAGGCCAGTTTGGCGGTCAGGGCGGCAGGGTTTTCCGTCCGGTCAGCATACTGGCGGGCATAGAGCCAGAACCGCCAGGGAAACCGCAGCAGCGGAACGAGCAACGACCGTTCCCTGACAGGCAGCGCGTTGTTCTGTTCATAGGTCTCCAGCAGGCTGCCAACCAATGAGCAGTCCCATTTGTGGAGAGGGAGAAAACTGTTAAGAAAAAGCGCCAGGTCCATTGCAGGCGGTCCAAGGGCCCATCTGGTGAGGTCGACATATACGGCGACTTCTTTATTCACGCCCATGTTTCGTTTTAAGAACGAGTTTACCAGCGGGTGCCCGTTCTCGGGCAGTTCTGCCGCAAACCCGCCTACGACCAGTTCTTGCAGCGCCTCCTGTCCCTGCCGGTAAAACGGGCGGCAGTTTTCAGCAAACACCCGTTCAAAGTCTGTGCGCAGGCGCCTTGACCTGATACAGCGGTCAAACCCCAGGATTTCCGAAAGCCTTTTCTGCATGGCCACAGGCCAAATCAGCTTATCAGCGTGCCACCTATCCAGCCTTCCCTGTCTATCCCTTGAGTAATCCCTGCTCAGCCGGTGGATGACGCCCAGCTGTTCAACGGCCGCCAGCAGGTGTTCGCCTGTTTGAGGGTTGAACTCCTGTTGAACCGCCCAGGCGGTCACATAATAGGTCTTCCCTTCGTATTTCGTCCAATTTTGCCCGCCCTTGGTTTTAATTACAGATGGCACTCCCCGGCATCCTTGTGCGGCGAGAAAGTTTTGCCAGTCCAGCGCAGGTTCGAGTCTGCCGTCGTCGCCGTTGTATTCCCTCACGGCGAAGGCGCCCCGGCCGCATTCAACCCGCCAGACCCCGTCCCGTTTTTCGCAGGATTGGGCCTCCAGGCCGTATGACGTTGGCAACCAGGAAAAGTCTGCCGCGGTTTTCGCGTCTCCAGGCCCACCCACCATGCCCACGCTCCCGTCGCGCTGTTTTGTTCATCTTATGTTATTTATGTTATGTACCGGCGGGCGATGAGGTGAAAAGATGTCGCGGGCCCTTTGATTGCTCGTCAGTGCATGGAGTACCCCCCGTCCACCGTTATCACCGCCCCGGTGATGAACTGGGCCTTTTCGGAAGCCAAAAATGCGATTAGTTCCGCCAGCTTTTGCGGGTCCCCGGAACATTTCAACGGCAACGAGGCCTCAATCTTTTGCAGCTCTTCCTGGGAGTATTTTGTCGTCAGCGGCGTCCGGTGAAGGCCGGGGGCCACCGCATTGACATGGATGCCAAATTCGCCGACTTCCCGGGCCAGCGCCTTGGTCAGGCCAATCACACCTGCTTTCGCCGTGGCGTAGGCGCCTCTTCCCAGAAGGCCTCCCCCGCGCAAGCCGGCCACGGACGATATGTTTATGATCTTCCCGTTCCTTTGTTGGATCATGATCTCCAGGACCATTTTGCAGCAGTTAAAGACGCCGTTCAGGTTAAGGTCTATTTGTTTTCGCCAGGTTTCTTCGTCGTGCTGCCTGAAGCCCAGCGTTATGTCTCCACCCCCGGCGTTGTTGACCAGCACGTCAATCCTGCCGAAGTCCTGCCTGATTTTCTCGCCCGTCTCAAGAATTTCCCGGTAGTTTGTGACATCCACCCTGTAAGTCCTGACTTCGCCTTGGGCCCCTGCCAACGATTCCTCAACCCGTTTTAACCCGGCCGGGTCAATGTCCAGCAAGGCAAGGCCAGATCCGTCCATGGCGAATTGCTTCGCCATCGCCGCTCCCAGGCCGCTGGCGGAACCCGTGATCACTGTGGTTTTTCCCTTGAAATCCATTGCTTTCGCTCCACCCTTCTTGGTAATATCTTTTGTTTGTTCCTAAATAATTTAATCCCTCTATATGTTTATATGGTATTTGCAATAACCGCAATAAAAAAGAACTACCTAGTGTCGGTAGTCCCTTTTGATTATCATCAATACCGGCTGGAGCCTCTTCCGCCGCGTTTGGCGTCCGTGCTGCGCCTGTATTCTTGCAGTTTTTCATCGCTTTCTTTCATAAATTTCGCAAGTTTATCTTCAAAGGAGGGGTTATTGGCCCGCGGTTTTTCTCTCCTCCCGTCTCTGGCCTGCGTCCCCGGCGCCTGGTTGACCTGTTTGATGGATAGGCCAATTTTCCCTTTGACATCAATGTTTATTACCTTTACCTTGATCCGGTCCTGTTCCTTTAAAAACTCCTTAACGTCCCGCACGTAAGTATCCGCTACTTCCGAAATATGGACAAGCCCCGTGACTCCTCCCGGCAGTTCGACAAACGCGCCGAAAGGGGTAATACCGGTAACAACTCCTTCCAGTATGGCACCTACCGATATTGACATCCGGTAAATATTCCTCCCAGCCTGTTTTTTCGTGCTTTGCATAAGACATTATAGCTTACCCGTTCTGGCAGTGTCAATATGGCCGTGTGACCAAACCGCAGCGGTGTTCACCTGGATTGACCCGACTTGTGGTCAGCGGTCACCGCCGGCATGATCACGGTCTCTCCCTCCTTAACCATGCCCAGGTTTTCCCTGGCCATTCTTTCGATAATTTCGGGATCGTTCAGCGATTTTATGTCTTCCTCCAAGGCTTTCTGTTCTTCAAGCAGCAGCCGTCGCTCTTCCTCCAGGCTTTTCAGTTTGGCTTTCAGCTGCCATACCTGGTAACCGCCCACGGCAAACATGACTGCCAGGTACAACCCAAACGCCAGCAAGCAAATCGATAAAAACCGGGGCACTGTTCTTTTCCTGGTCGTCCGGGCCGGAGAGCCCGGCTTCGTCTCCCTGTCCTTTACGACATAGAGACCCGGATTGGAACCCGCCTGCCGGCCTGCTTTGAGCGGATTATTCTTCTTTACTGCCGTCATCAGGGCTTCACCGCTCCTCTCCTTTTCAGTTAAGGCGGTCGGTTGGGCTTGGTTACAGCAGTATTCTAGCACAACCGGAAATATTTTTCTATATTTCCAAACAATTTTTCCGGCCCGATCCGGGTTTATTCCCGTATCCTCTTGATTTTTGCGCCCGTCGCGCACAGTTTCTCCACAATGCTGTCATATCCCCGGTCAATGTGATGGACGTTGCTGATCTCAGTCTCTCCTTCGGCTGCCAGCCCGGCAATGATCAGTGCCGCTCCGGCCCGCAAATCCGACGCCTTGACCGGCGCGCCGGTAAGCCGCGCCACCCCTTCGACCACAGCGCTGCGTCCCTCGGTTTTGATGTCGGCGCCCATCCGCCGCAGTTCCTCAGCATGCATGAACCTGTTTTCAAACACCGTTTCAGTGAGAATGCTTGTGCCGCGAGCAACGGACATCAATGCCATGAATTGCGCCTGCATGTCGGTCGGAAATCCCGGATACGGCATGGTCTTGACGTCAACGGCCTTGATCTGGTCGATATGCCTGATGCGAAGGCCCGCCCCTTCTTCGGTGATCTCCAGCCCCGCTTCCAGCAGTTTGGCAATCACCGGCTTCAGGTGATCGACAATGACGTTTTCCAGCAGCAGGTCGCCACGCGTAATGGCTGCGGCGACCATGTAGCTGCCGGCCTCAATCCGGTCGGGGATAACGGTGTGCGTTGTCGAGCCAAGCGTTTTGACGCCTTCTATTTTAATGACCTTGGTGCCGGCTCCTTTGATCTGCCCGCCCATGCTGTTGATGAAGTTGGCCAGGTCTACGATCTCCGGTTCCTCGGCCGCGTTTTCGATGATTGTAACCCCATCGGCCAAGACGCCAGCCATCATGATGTTTTCCGTGGCTCCGACGCTTGGATAGTCAAGATATATTCTGGCTCCGGTGAGGCGCGGGGCTTCGGCCAGGACATATCCGTGCTCCAGGGTTATCCTGACCCCCATGGCCTCAAAACCTTTCAGGTGCAAGTCGATCGGCCTGGTGCCGATCGCGCATCCTCCCGGCATGGAAACTTTCGCCCGGCCGAAGCGGGCCAGCAAAGGGCCCATGACCAGCACCGAAGCGCGCATTTTGCTCACATATTCGTATGGGGCCTCAAACCCTCTCAGCCCGCCGCATGAGATGTCAAGCGCCGGTCCCGCCGTTTTGCGGACGTTCGCGCCCAGTTCTTTAAGAACATCGCAGATTATTTCCACATCGGCGAGTCTCGGTACGTCCTGGATGCGGCAGCTGCCGTCTGACAGCAGCGAAGCCACGATAATCGGCAGTACGGCGTTTTTCGACCCGCTGATGGTGACAGCCCCTCTTAATGGCGTGCCGCCCTGCACAACAATCTTTTCCAATTATATTCCCTGACGGCAAAACCCGTATTCCGGTTTTGGTTTTGCTCGCAGGCTGCCCCCCTTCGATCGGTTTTGCAGTTCCACCAGTTGATTAAATTCGGGGGAAAAAGGCATCTTCCTCCCGGCTTCGCAGGAACCAAGCCATGAAAATATTATAGCATCAATTAATCTCAGTAGTCCTGGTAAATTAAGGGTGTCCCGACATACAGGTAATCGTGGCCATCAATCCCTCCCGTGCGAAAGGCAATCTGCAGGTTGATCCTGCTGCCACCCGCCACCAGGTAATCACAACCCGCCGGCGCATAGTACGTCAGGCTGGCGAAGTCGTCCTGAAGCACTCCTTCCACAAACCGGCCGTAAACGCCATAGGCCAGCAAGTGAGCCAACGCTTGCCGTTGGTATTGGTCTGCCGTGCGCCGGATCTGACCGACAAAGGTTACTCCCAGGGGATTCCCAAACTTGATTTCTTGCAGGATCCGTGCGGTTTCGCTGTACACCTGCCTGGCGCGCAACGTGTCGCTGCCGGTGTACAGCAAGGCCAGGAAGGACTTGCCTGCACCAGGTTCTCCCTGCGACGGCACGGTATACAATGACAACTGTCGGGTCTCGTTTTCGGCTGCCGCCAGCCCTGATATCCCGGCAAAGCCGCTCTCGCCCGCCTGCACTGCGGGCTTTAATTCTGCGAGGTCCAAACCCCGGGCGACTGCCTTGTATTTTTCTTCCAGTTGCTGGCAGGACAACAGCCCATTACTAATTTGTCCCCAGGTTTCAATTTTTATTTCGTTCAGTACGGCCCCGGAACGTGAAAACACTGTCTGCGCCAGTTGGAAACCATCCATTGTCCCTGCGCTGTCAGCATATTCCGCCTGGATCGGAAAGGTGCGGAGGAAAACGGCCATACAGGCGCATGCAACGGACAGCACTTTGAACAGTCTCATTTCTATTTCCCCTTGATAACCCTTTTATGTCATATTATTGCCCACGTTTTTCCATTTTATTCCGAATTGTATCCGCCAAACAACAGATACACCGTAGCCTGATAGGGCTACGGTGCATCTGTTTTAGGTTAATTGCTTATATTAAGCAATCGCTATATTTATTCGCCATCAACAGAAAATTTCCTGCTAATCCGTGCGCTTAATTTTTACGTCATCTGCAGGCGTTCCGCAACCCTGAGCCGGGCCAGCGCCCTTTTCAGGGCCAATTCGGCCCGCTGGACATCCAGCCCAGGCGGTCTTTCTTTAAGCCGCTTCTCGGCTCTCTCCTTGGCCGCGGCTGCCCTTTTCCGGTCAATTTCCTCCGGCCTTTCCGCCGAATCGGCCAGCAGGATAACCCTGTCGCGGGCAATTTCCATAAAACCGCCGCCCACGGCGAGGTAATGCGGCTTGTTGCTCTGGCGGTAGGTAAAAACGCCCGGAACGAGACCCACAATCATGGGAGCATGGCCCGGCAACACGCCCAAATAGCCTTCCACAGCCGGCGCGATCACCGATTCAACCTCTTCCTGCAAAACTGTCCTGTCCGGGGTCACCACGTCGAGGCGGATGGTCCTGGCCATCGCTCATCCCTCCATCTCGCGCGCCTTTTCGACGGCCTCGTCAATGGTCCCCACCATGAGAAACGCGTGTTCCGGCAGGTGATCGTGCTTCCCTTCGATAATCTCTTTGAACCCTCGCACCGTCTCTTTGACCGGCACGTATTTCCCGGGAGAGTTGGTAAACTGCTCAGCCACGAAGAAGGGCTGCGACAGGAAACGCTCAATGCGCCTTGCCCGGGCCACGATCAGTTTGTCTTCCTCGCTCAACTCCTCCATCCCCAGGATAGCTATGATGTCCTGCAGTTCCTTGTAACGCTGCAGTATTTTCTGCACGCTGCGCGCGACCTCGTAGTGTTCCTGGCCAACTATGGCGGGATCGAGAATACGGGAGGTCGAATCCAGCGGATCTACGGCGGGATAAATGCCTTTTTCCACAATCTGCCGCGACAGTACGGTAGTGGCGTCCAGGTGGGTGAAAGTTGTCGCGGGCGCCGGGTCAGTCAGGTCGTCTGCCGGGACATAAATGGCCTGGACCGAGGTGATCGAGCCCTTCCTGGTGGAGGTTATCCTTTCCTGCAGGTTGCCCATCTCGGTGGCCAGGGTGGGCTGGTACCCGACTGCGGAGGGCATCCTGCCCAGCAGTGCGGAGACTTCGGAACCGGCCTGCACGAAACGGAAAATGTTGTCGATGAACAGAAGGACATCCTGTCCAGCCACATCCCGGAAGTATTCGGCCATGGTCAGTCCGGCCAACCCCACGCGAAGACGGGCCCCGGGCGGCTCGTTCATCTGGCCGAAGACGAGGGTGGTCTTTTCAATAACCCCGGACTCCTTCATTTCAGTCCAGAGGTCGTTGCCTTCCCTGGTGCGTTCGCCGACGCCGGCAAACACCGAAAAACCCCCGTGCTCATAAGCGATGTTGCGGATCAGTTCCTGGATCAGGACCGTTTTGCCTACGCCGGCCCCGCCGAACAGGCCGACTTTGCCTCCTTTGGAGTATGGGCAGAGAAGGTCGATTACTTTTATGCCGGTTTCCAGTATTTCTGTGGAAGGCCGCTGGTCGACAAACGCCGGGGCCGGGCGGTGGATCGGCCACCTTTCCTGGACCTCGATCGGCCCCTGTTCGTCAATCGCCTCGCCCAGCACATTGAAAATGCGGCCCAGGGTGTTGTTGCCCACAGGGACGGTTATGCATTGCCCCGTGTCAATAGCCGTCATGTTGCGGCGCAAGCCGTCAGTGGAAGACATGGCCACGCAGCGCACGATGTTGTTCCCCAGGTGCTGGGCCGCTTCCATGGTCAAATTTATTTTCTCTTTTTCGTCCCTGATCACAATGGCATTATAGATGTCAGGCAGTTTGCCTGCCGGGAATTCCACGTCCACCACGGGGCCGATTACTTGAACTACTCTTCCGGTGGTACTCACTTTTCACATACACCCCCATCGTTGGTTGGTACTTGGCGGCTTTAGCCCTGCTGCGCTTTCAGAGCGTCGGCTCCGCCCACAATCTCAAGGATTTCGCGGGTAATGGCTGCCTGGCGCGCCTTGTTGAAGGAAAGGATCAGCCTGTCGATCATTTCGCCGGCGTTGTCCGTGGCCGCATGCATGGCCGTCATGCGGGACCCGTGCTCGCCGGTTTTGGCCTCCATCAGCGCCCGGAAAACCCGGTTTTCAACATACCTGGGCAACAGCATTTCCAGCACCTTTTCCGGTACCGGCTCATACAGGTAATCACCGGGGCCGGCCTCTTCGGCCTGGTCAAACTGCACAGGCAACAGCCGCCTGATCACCGGCCTTTGCTGGCCAACTGAAATGAACTCCTGGTAAACAATATGGATCTCGTCATAGATGCCATCCAAAAAGAGCTTTACGGCTAAAGCGGCAATCTGTTTCGCTTCCGCCGCAGCAGGGGTATCGCTGATCCCCAGAAATTCGCCGCTCAATTTCCGGCTACGGCGCTTCAGGTATTCCCGTCCCTTGCGTCCCACGGCGATGAACCCCTTTTCCACCTCGCCGAAACGGGCCGCCTCGGCCACCGCCTTCCTGATCAGATTAGCGTTATAGCCGCCGGCCAGCCCCCGGTCTGCAGTGATCAGTATAATCCCCACTGCTCTGACCGCCCTGCGCGCCAGCAAGGGGTGTTCTAGCTCCCGTGATGCAGCGGTTATCCTGCCCAGTACCTCCCCCAGTTTCTCGGCGTAAGGGCGCGAAGCGGATACCGCAGCCTGCGCTCTGCGGAGTTTGGCTGCCGCGACCATTTCCATGGCCTTGGTAATCTGCTGCATGTTTTTAACGCTGCGTATGCGGCGCTTGATATCACGCACTCCTGGCATTGTTTCACCACCTTTTCTCCCGCGCCAAGCTTGTTTTCCTTTACCGACATGAAGCCGTCAGCAGAGTGGCGCGGGCTTTGCCTGCCTGAATGGATCAAGCCATAAAAAGAGGAATGTCAGGCCACAAACGAGTTCTTGAACTCCTCAATGGCCGCTTTCAGCTGTTTTTCAACCTCCGGCTGGATGACCTTTTCGTTCCTGATTCGTTCCAGCACCTCCCGGTAGTGTGTGGTGTGCAGGAATTTCAAGAATCCGCTCTCAAAGTCCTTAATCCTTTCCAGTTCGATGTCGTCCAGGTAACCGTTAACAGCGCAGTAAATAACCGCGATCTGTTCCTCCACCGGCATGGGCTGGTACTGCCCCTGCTTGAGTATTTCCATGGTCTTTTGCCCCCGGTTCAGGCGGGCCTGAGTGGCCTTGTCCAGGTCGGAGCCAAGCTGGGCGAAAGCCGCCAATTCGCGGTACTGGGCCAGGTCCAGCCGCAGCCGGCCGGCAACTTGCTTCATGGCTTTGATCTGCGCATCACCGCCTACCCGCGAAACGGAAATACCCACGTTGACCGCCGGCCGGAAGCCGGCATAAAATAGGTCGGACTCGAGAAAGATCTGGCCGTCCGTAATCGAAATGACGTTCGTGGGAATATATCCCGACACGTCGCCGGCTTGCGTCTCGATGATCGGGAGGGCGGTCAGTGAGCCGCCGCCCATTTCGTCGTTCAGCTTGGCGGCTCTTTCCAGCAGCCGGGAATGGAGATAGAAGACATCTCCGGGGTAGGCTTCCCGGCCTGGCGGGCGGCGCAGCAAGAGGGACAGCTCACGGTAGGCCACCGCTTGTTTGGAAAGGTCGTCATAGACTACCAGCACGTCCCTGCCGTTGTACATGAATTCCTCCCCCATGGCGCAACCGGCGTAAGGCGCAATGTACAGAAGGGGCGCGGGCTCGCTGGCCGTGGCAGCCACCACGATGGTATAGTCCATCGCCCCGGTCGCCTCCAGCTTCTGCACCACGCTGGCCACGGTCGATGCCTTCTGGCCGATGGCCACATAGATGCAAATAACGTTCTGCCCTTTCTGGTTGATTATCGTATCCACCGCCAGGGCTGTTTTTCCGGTCTGGCGGTCGCCGATGATCAGCTCGCGCTGCCCCCGGCCGATGGGGATCATAGAATCGATGGCTTTCAGCCCGGTCTGGAGCGGCTGTTGGACCCTCCGGCGGTATACGACCCCAGGCGCGCGGGACTCGATAGGCCTGAACCGGTCGGTTATGATCGGGCCCTTGCCGTCAATTGGCTGCCCCACGGCATTGACGACGCGCCCGATCAGCGCCTCGCCGACGGGGACCTGGACAATGCGTCCGGTACGCTTGACCTCGTCCCCCTCTTTGATCTGGGTGTACGGACCCAGGATCACACAGCCGATGTTGTCCTCCTCCAGGTTCAAAGCCATGCCGTAAATTCCCCCGGGAAACTCCAGCATTTCGCCGGCCATCGCCTGGCTAAGGCCGTGAACCCTGGCCACGCCGTCAGCGACCTGGATAACCGTGCCGATGTTGGCTACCTCGACCTGCGTTTGGTAATTTTCAATCTGCTGTTTAAGTATGGAGCTTATTTCTTCCGGTCTGATGCTCATGTTATTTGATCACCCCAATCCCTTCAAACTGTGACTGCTGCAGCCGGTTTTTCAATAGCGACAGTTTTTTCGTTATGCTGCCGTCGATAACGGTGTCGCCGATCCGCACGGTAATGCCGCCGATGAGCGAGGTGTCGATCACGCGCTTTAGACGCACCTTCTTTCCGCTGGCCTTGGCCAGCCTTTGCTCAAGCTCGCGGTAGTCCTTGTCCGTAAGCGCGACGGCCGACCTGACTTCCGCATCGATGATGTTTCTGGTCTGGTCAGCATACTTCTTGAATTCCTCAATGATCTCCAGATAAAGGTTCTCGCGCCGTTTGTCAACGATCAGGAAAAGAAAATCGCGGACCAGCGGGTTTAGCTGCCCTGCAATCATGCTTTTCAAGACCTTCTTTTTTTCTTCGGGCAGGACCTTGGGATTGTCCATGAATTCTTTAAAGTGCGGTTCGCCGAGCAGGATCTCCCGGAAACGGTCCAGGTCTTTTTCGTATTCCTCCAGTGTATTGCGCTCGACGGCAATCATCAGGAGGGCCTGGGCATAACGTCGCGGCACCGTCCGGTTAATCACGACGCATCACCCACCTCTTGCACGAATTCGCGGATCATCTTTTCGTGGTCCTGTGGCTCAAGCGTCCTCTCCAAAATCTTGCCAGCGGCCATAACAGCCAGAGTGGCGACTTCATTTCGCAGTTCGGCCTTGGCCTTTTCTTTTTCCAGGCTGATTTCGGCCTGGGCCTTCTTCATCAGCCTGGCGGCTTCGTCACGCGCCTCCTGGATTATGCCGGCCTTGGACTCTTCGGCCAGCCTGGTGGCCTTGCTGATTATTTCCTGGGCCTCCTGGCGGGCATTCTGCATTTCTTTGGTATACTCTTCTTTTATTCTGGCGGCTTCATCGCGTGCAGCCTCTGCTTCGGCGAGCTGGTTTTTGATCTGCTGTTTTCTGGCCTCCAGCATCCCCAGGAGGGGTTTGTACAAGAATTTATTTAGAATGGCTACCAGCACGAGAAAGTTGATGATAGCCCAGATCATCTCCGGTACATGGATATTCATCAGCTTATCCCCCTTTTGACTTGGTGGTTGAGGGACAGTCCCGGGGGGCGGCCTGGATGGCCGCCCTCCCCCACCAGCTTGAAAACCGGTCAGATTTTACCATAGAGCAGGAAGGCGATCAATAAGCCATAGATTGTCAGGGCTTCCATAAATGCCAGGGAAAGAATCAACGCGGTGCGGATTTCTCCGGCAGCCTCGGGTTGTCTGGCAATGGACTCCATGGCTTTCCCCGCGGCATTGCCTTGACCGAGACCAGGGCCAATGGTGGCAACAGCTACAGCCAGGGCAGCTCCTAAAGCGATGATACCTGCTGTCATGTGGTACGACCTCCTTTCAACGGTATGCAAAAGTACGGCAACGCCTGCCGGCCCCCGGAAGCGCCGCAGCGCTCCCCAGCAGGACGGGCGCAGCCGCTGTTAATGGTGTTCGGCAGTGGCGGTAGCGATGTAAAGCGCCGCCAGCATGGTAAAAACAAAAGCCTGGATCAAGCCAAACAACACTCCCAGGATCATCATCGGCAGGGGTAGGAACAGGGGTACCAGAGCAAACAGGCTGGCCACCACCATTTCTTCCCCGAAGATGTTGCCGTAAAGACGCAACGAGAGCGACAGCGGCTTGACGAATTCCTCAATTATGTTGAGCGGCAGTAAAAAGGGGAGCGGTTCGATGAAATGCTTGAAATACTTGATCCCTTTGGTTTTTATCCCGTAGTAGTGAGTGGAAACGAACACTATCAGGGCAAAACCTGCCGTAACGCTCAGGGTGCTGGTTGGCGCCTGCAGCCCCGGAATGTGGCCGGCGCCGGGCAACAGGCCCGAATAGTTGGAGGCCAGGATAAGGATAAAGAAGCTGGCCAGCAAAGGGAAATAGCGTTTTGCCAGTTTTTCCTTGCCCATCACCTGGCTCAACAGGCCGAGAATAGACTCCAGGGCGAATTCCATAAAATTCTGGAGACGGCTTTCCGGTACCTTTTCCATTCTCCTCGTGGCAAAATAGGCAAGCAGGGTAATGAGCAGCATCAGACCCCACATGGTCGTAACCACGCTTGATACCTCCAGGCCGAACAGAGAGAAAAGGGCCCTGCTGTGTTCCGCTCCTTTTTCTGCAGCTTCCGCAGCATAAACCGGTGTTGCAAAGAACATTTTTCGATTCACCCCTTTCCTTCCTTCTTGTTCTTGTTCCACAGGTTTTTTACAACAAGAGCGTTCTTGCTGGCGGTCAGGCCTAAAGCGGCCGCTACTAGCATGGCCGGATTCTTATGCACCAAAAACAGGGTGGCAAAATTCAAAATATAGCGGAGTCCGTATCTCAGCATGATGACGTTTTTCCCCTTTTGCGGGGCCAGGCGCTCCGCCTTTTTCACTCCCTGCAACAGGATCAGGTGGTTGATGAACGAAACGGCCGCGCCGATAACCAGACCGGTTAACGCCGGCAGCATCCAGCCCGGCAAACGGATCACCCTCATTCATTTCTCGTTCCGCCTAGAACCCATCTCTTATCCAGGGCCTTCCGCTGCGAGCCTTCAGCCGGACAAGGCCCTCGCATCCGTCGCCCCTGAATATTTGTCAATCTCCGCCTTCTTCCTCACGGCCGCCGGGCGGTCCTTCCAGGGTTTTAAGATCAGCCAGCAACCGTTTGAACACAGCGGCTACGGCTAGGAGTATTCCAACAAACATAAAAACAGGGGAGGTGCCTAAACGGTTATCCAACCACTTACCCCCCTGATAAAGCAGATAAACCGTGATAGCCATTGTCAAACCGAAGCTCAGGCCGAAGTTTATGTACTTGAAGGACGGTCTTTGTTTGAAGCCCATAGGCAACCTCTGCGTCCGCGTTCTGTGGAGCCTGCGGCGGCGCTGCGCTCCCGGCGGCTGGCCGGCATTGCATCGACATATATTATGTCCTGTTCTTCAAATTATAATTTAACACAACTCCCAAGCAGGTCACAATATTTTATTATAAAATCTTGTCTTTTATTTTGAAAATCCCATTATGGATTCCAAACTAAGAACCGCTGAAACGCGCCGGCCGCTCCCCGCTCCACCCCCAGTAGTAATGAAGGGCCTGGACGATCCTCAGGCTGGCTTTTCCGTCTCCATAGGGGTTAACAGCTCCGGCCATCCGGCGGTATGCCCCTTGGTCCGCCAGCAGTCTTTTGGCCGCCTGGTAAATCCGTTCCCGGTCCGTGCCGACCAGTTCCACGGTGCCGGCTCGGACAGCCTCCGGCCGCTCGGTGTTCTCTCTTAACACCAGCACCGGTTTGCCCAGGGCGGGGGCTTCTTCCTGCAGACCTCCAGAATCGGTCAGAACAAGATAAGACTTGTTCATCAGGTTGGCAAACGGCTCGTAATCCAGCGGCTCAATCAGTAGCACCCGTTCCTGCCCTTCCAGCACTTCCTCAGCCACAGAGCGCACAGCCGGGTTTTTATGCACGGGAAAGACCAGGACCACATCGGGAAATTCACGGACGATGTCTTTTAAAGCCAGGTACATCTGGCGCATCCGCCCGCCCAGGTTTTCCCGCCGGTGCGTGGTGACAACCAGCACGCGGTGCTTCGCAAAATCTATCCCGCTGAGCGGGGGATCGTCGAACCTGTATTCGTCGCGCACCGTTCTAAGGAGGGCATCGATAACGGTATTCCCCGTGACGAAAATCTTATCCTCCCCGATCCCTTCACGGAGGAGGTTCTGTTCGGCCGCGGACGTGGGAGCAAAGTGGAGGTCGCAAATGGCGCCGGCCAACCGCCGGTTCATTTCCTCGGGAAACGGCGAGTACTTGTTGCCCGAACGCAGGCCCGCCTCAACGTGGCCCGACGGGATCTGCTCGTAATATGCGGCCAGCGCGCCCACGAAGGTTGTGCTCGTATCCCCATGAACCAACACGAGATCCGGCCGCTCCTTGCGCAGGACCTCCTTCAAACCAAGCAGCGCACGCACGGTGATGTCGTAAAGCGACTGCCCGGCCTGCATGATGTCCAGGTCATAGTCGGGCTTTATTTCAAACAGGCGCAAGACCTGATCCAGCATCTCACGGTGCTGGGCCGTCACCGCAATGCGGCACTCGATCCTGCTGTCTTCCTGCAGGGCTTTTACCAAGGGCGCCATCTTGATGGCTTCCGGCCTGGTGCCGAATACGGCTAGAGTTTTGCGGGATGCGGTCATTTGCTCTATCTCCTCATTCTTCGCTGGCGGCAGTTGGTGTCACAGTAAGGTATCCCTTCCTGACGAGTTTCTCCAGATGCCTTTCCACTGCTCGTTCAATATCCACCTGGTATTGCTCCTCCAGCACGAACATCATGGAAACGGCAGTCTGGGCCACGTCCAGGAGCTCCTGGACAATCATCCGCACGACTTGCTCGTCTTCCTTTTTGGTCACCTCGCCGTTTAACCCCCGGAATTTTCCGATGGCCTGGGCCAGTTCCCCGGCTTCCTCCATCAGCTTCAGGGCGGTTGATTCCATGGTCGGCGAAAGCCTGTTCAACCTGGGCAGGGTTATTGTTTTTTGTTTCATTTCACTCTTCCTCTTTGTTGGCCGCCGTCTTTTCCTCCGTCACCCCGTACCACGGGGAAAGCTCGACCCCGGCGCTCTTTAAAAGTGACAGGGACAGCGTATCGGGATAGGGACCGGCAAATACGATCCGCTTGATCCTGGCGTTAATCAGCATTTTGCTGCAGAGGATGCAAGGTTGGGTGGTGGTGTACAGCGTACCGCCGGCAACGCTGATCCCGTGGACGGCGGCCTGGATAATGGCGTTTTGCTCGGCGTGAAGTCCCATGCAGAGCTCATGCCTTTCCCCGGCGGGTATTTGCAGTTTCTCGCGCATGCATCCTGTCTCGGCGCAATGCGGCAATCCGGTCGGAGCGCCGTTGTAGCCGGTGGCGATAATCCGCTTGTCCTTGACAATGATTGCTCCCACCTGCCTGCGCAGGCAGGTCGACCTCATGGCGACCATTTTGGTTATGTCCATGAAGTACTCATCCCATGACGGACGCATTCCGGGCCCTCCCTTCAAGCTGGCCTACCAGGCGAACAGGGGAAAAGCGGAAGCGATCTCCCTGACCATTTTTCGCGCTTTGCTTACGGACGCCGGGTCGTTGCGGCCGGTAATGACCAGGTCGATTATCTCCGCGATCTTGTGCATTTCTTGTTCCTTCATCCCGCGGGTTGTTACGGCCGGAGTACCGATCCTGATGCCGCTGGTGACAAAAGGGCTCTGAGGATCGAAGGGGATCATGTTCTTGTTGACGGTTACGCCGGCTTCGTCCAGAGCCTGTTCGGCTTCCTTTCCGGTGATGTTCTTGTTTCTCAGGTCAACCAGCAGCAGGTGGTTGTCGGTCCCACCGGACACCAGCCGGAACCCTCTTTCTTTCAAGGCTGCCACCAATGTCCTGGCGTTTCTGATGACCTGTTCCTGGTAACGGCGGAAAGCGGGCTCCAAGGCTTCCCTGAAAGCCACGGCCTTGGCAGCGATGACGTGCATCAGGGGACCTCCCTGGATGCCGGGGAAGACGGCTTTGTCTACCGCCGGCGCGTGTTCCGCCCGGCAAAGGATCATCCCGCCCCGCGGTCCCCTCAGGGTCTTGTGGGTGGTCGTTGTTACCACGTCCGCACACGGCACCGGGCTGGGATGAATCCCCGCAGCCACCAGCCCGGCGATATGGGCCATATCCACCATCAGGTACGCGCCGACCTCGCGGGCGATCTCCGAAAACCTGGCGAAATCAATGACCCGCGGGTAAGCGCTGGCGCCGGCCACTATCATCCGGGGACGTGCCTTTTGGGCCAGCAAGGCCAGCTCGTCGTAATCGATCGTCTCTGTCTCGCTGTTTACCCCGTAGGAGACGATATTGAAATATTTTCCGGAAATGTTGACCGGGCTGCCGTGGGTGAGGTGCCCGCCGTGGGCCAGGTTCATACCAAGGATGGTGTCGCCGTGGTTCAAAAGGGCAAAATACACCGCCGTGTTGGCCTGGGCGCCGGCATGGGGCTGCACGTTGACGTGTTCGGCCCCGAAAAGGGCCTTGGCCCTTTCCCTGGCCAGCTCTTCAGCCCTGTCCACCCATTCGCAGCCCCCGTAGTAGCGCTTGCCCGGGTACCCTTCCGCGTATTTGTTGGTCAGCACCGAGCCCTGGGCAGCCATCACCGCGCGGCTGACGAAATTTTCCGAAGCGATCAGCTCTATTTTCTCCCTTTGACGGTCTTCTTCTCCGGCAATGCACCTGGCCAGCTCCGGATCAACCGGCGATACGTACTTCTCGATGTAGTCCATTCGTTCTCCTCCTCAGCATGGTTGGTAGCGCGCGCGTTCTCCTCCGATCAATTTCGGCCTTGTCCTGGCCATGGTCAAATGGGCCATGCCGATCGCTTGCAATGACCCCCGCACCGGCACGGCAACCGGCTTAAGATGCATCCCGATGAAGGTGTCGCCGATGTCCAGGCCGGCATGGGCCCGGATGTTTTCAACAACCACCGGTTCTTCGAATGTTTTCATCGCCAGGTAGGCCAGGCTGCCCCCGGCTCCCTGAACCGGGAACACCGTCACTTCCTCCAGCGAGTATTTTTCCAGGCAGCGTTTTTCCACCACCAGGGCCCTGTTCAGGTGCTCGCAGCACTGGACGGCCAGGAAAAGCCCCCTTTCCCGGCAAACGGGATAAAGCCCGCTCATCACCGCCGCCGCAACATCAAGGTTTGAGGCTGTCCCGATTTTTTGCCCGGCAATCTCGCTGGTGCTGCAGCCTGTCACCAGGATGTCCTCCCTTTTCAGGCGTGCTGCCGCCAGCAAATCCTCCAGGGCCTGGCGCACTTCCGCGGTAATCCGTTCCAAATCCATCGCCGTTTTTCAATCCTCCCCGGGCTTGCACCTTTTTGCTGAAGGCAAGCCCATCCAAGCGTGTGTATGTGTTATCCGCTCCCGTCAGGCGGCGGGAGTGCCGGCTCCAGGGCCTTGATTTTGTCCACCCTTGTTTTGTGGCGCCCGCCCGTAAACGCGCTGGTCAGCCAGACCTTGACTATCTCCAGTGCCAGGCCGCGCCCGATCACCCGTTCTCCAAGCGTCAAGATGTTGGCATCATTGTGTTCCCGGGAAGCCCGCGCCGAAAAGGTGTCGTGGCAGAGGGCGGCCCGGATTCCCGGAACCTTGTTGGCCGCAATGCAAACCCCTATGCCCGTCCCGCAGACAAGGATACCTTTTTCGTATTTGCCCGACGCCACAGCCCGGGCTACCTCGACGGCAATGTCGGGGTAGTCGCAGGCGTCGGGGCTGTCGGTCCCAAAGTCTTTAACCTCATATCCTTCCCGAAACAGCCAGCTTTTTATTTCTTCCTTCAGGAGAAAACCACCGTGGTCCGCACCTAAAGCGATGGCCAAATCCTTCACTCCTGTCCCGCAGCCTTACGGCACGTTTTGCCTTTCGCTCCGCATAATTAGTTCTATTTTCGATTCAAAACGCTATTTTCCTTCTTCAATCATCTCTTTTTTTGGGGAAATCATTAAACCGCGAAGTGTACTGGCTGTCGCCCAGGAATCTCTCCAGCGCTGCTGGGATACAGGCGCGCAGTTCAGCGGCACAGGCCCGGTAATGTTCAAACGGCATACCGAACGGGTCGGCAATGTCCAGGCTGTCCGGATCAGGACAGCCGTTGTGCTCCTGCCCGCCGGCATACTCCTTCAAGCGGAAAACCTTGCCGGCAGCTTCCGGTGCCAAACGCAGAACTTCGTTCTTCTGTCTTTCGGTCATCGTCAGGATCAGGTCGGCTTGGCCGATCAAGTCCGAGTTAAGCCTTCGCGACCTGTGTTCCGGAAGTTCAGCGCCCAGCTCGCCGATGGCTGCCTCAGCTTCCGCCGCCGGCAAGCCGTTGTCCACGGCACAGGTGCCGGCTGAAATGATCTTTATCTCTTCCTGGACCTCTCTCCGCCCGGCCAGATAATGTCTGGCCAGGGCTTCGGCCATATAGCTCCGGCAGGTATTGCCGGTGCAAACGAACAGCAGGGTCCTGCCCACACGCTTTAAACCTCCTTTGCGTCACGGAAACAGCAGTTTAAAGCCGACGGCCACCAGTATAAGGCCACCCGCCAGGCCGGCCCTGGGGCCGAATGCCTTGTTCAGCCGCCGGCCGAATAGCAGACCGGACATGGTCATCAGGCCAGCCACCATCCCCATGGTCATAACTGTCAGCAGCAGGTCGACCCGTAGCGCCCCAAGGCCGAAGCCTACCGTCAGGGCATCCAGACTCACGCTGGCGCCCATCAGAACCAGGTTCGCCGGGTTTGCAACATCCAGCGGCTGGGAGGAGGGCCGGCGTTGGTCTGCCGCGGCCGGTCTGATATCCTTCAGGCTGTTCCAGACGGCGCTGAGCCCTATCGTCATCAGGACCAGGGCCCCGATCGACCCGGCCATGGGACCGGCCAGCCTTCCCAGGTAAGACCCGAGGCTCAGACCCAGCAGCGGCATAAAAATGTGAAAAAAGGTCACTGTTGAGGATACGGTGAGCATTTGCCTTTTTTTTACGCCCGACAGTCCGATGCCGACCGCCACGGAAAATGCGTCTATCCCCAGGGCGAAAGACACCAAAAGTACTGTGGAATAGTTCATGAGACCCCCCGGCAAATTGGTTGTTTGTGTTTTTGCACAAACCAACCTAATCAATTGATGACTGTATAGCCCGACGACTTGAGCAGCCTGTTCATCAGCGCCGTTCCCAGCCCTTCTTCCTTGTACGTCTCGGTCAGAATGATATCAACTCCGGCAGCATCACAGCGGCGCAGCTCGCTGTAAATGTTGTGGGCTATCTTTTCCAGTTCGCGCCTGCTCCCCAGGTTTTTGCTGTAGGCCGACTCCACTTTTTTGCCATGCTGCCAAACCTCGTCGGTCAGCAGCAGCCCGACCTTCCTGCCCTGCCGGGCGTATTCCTCAACCAGCTCCAGCACTTTGGACATGACGGTTTCCGGTTCGCCGTCAATAAGCAGTACCTTGGCCCGGGGTGCATAATGGGTGTATTTCATCCCGGGCGACCTGGGAACGCCGTGCGGGTCGATGAGAGCCGGGTCATACCGCACCGGGCCGATCACTCCCTCCAGCATTTCGCGGGTCACGCCGCCGGGGCGCAGGATCACCGGGACTTCTCCGCAAACGTCCAGCACTGTAGATTCCAAACCCAGTCCCGTCGGGCCGCCATCGATGACTGCGTCTATGCGGCCGGCCATGTCTTCCCAAACGTGTTCGGCCGTCGTAGGGCTTGGATAGCCGGAAAGATTGGCGCTGGGAGCAGCCACCGGGCACCCGGCTTCCCTGATCAGCGCCAGGGCTACAGGGTGTCCGGGCATCCGAATCGCTACCGTTTCCAGCCCGGCCGTGACCTCCTCGGGGACGAACGCGCTCTTGGGAAGCACCAGGGTAAGAGGCCCCGGCCAGAAGGCCTCCATCAGGACCTGGGCCTTCAGCGGGACGAGGCTTGCCAGGTAAAATGCTTCCTGGTGCCTGGATATATGCAGTATCAGCGGGTTATCGGAAGGTCTCCCCTTGGCTAGGAATATTCTTCTTACTGCTGCCGGCTCAAGGCCGTTGGCTCCCAGCCCGTAGACGGTTTCGGTGGGAAAGGCTACCAGCCCGCCGTCTTTCAAAATGCGGGCCGCCTCTTGGATGATGGTGGGCTCGGGGTTCTCTGGATTAATCCGCCAGCATAGAGTTTCCAATTATTGCTCAGCCCTTCCCGCAACTAGTCTTGACGATAGTATAACACAAACTTGCCTTCGCATTACCCACTTATTTTCACTCCGATCACCACCCGGTCTTTTCCCCGGTAGTCCTTTTTGACCCTCGGGCTGCGATAGCCGTGTCCGGCCATAATCCCCGCCACAATGTCGCCCTGCCGCCAGCCGACTTCCAGCAATAAAGCGCCCCCCGGCAACAGGAATTCACCGGCTGTCGGGATGATCCGCCTGTAAAACTCAAGGCCGTCTTTTCCGCCGTCCAGCGCCAAGCGGGGTTCCTTTTTTACCTCTTCCGGCAGCGAGGCCAATTCCTGTGCTGTCAGATAGGGCGGGTTGGAAACAATCAGATGGAATTTCAGGCCAGGTGGCAGGGGAGCGAACAGGTCGCCCTCCAGAAACTCGATCCTGTCGCCTACACCGTTTCGGCAGGCGTTTTGCCTGGCTACTTCGAGGGCCGGGGCGGAAATGTCCACAGCCCATACCCGGGCGCGTGGCAGGTAGACGGCCAAACTCACGGCCAGGGCGCCGCTTCCTGTGCCAAGGTCCAGCACCCTGAGTTCCGCCGCAGCTTCGCCAAGCCCGATCGCCTCCTCGACCAGCAATTCGCTGTCCCAGCGCGGTATCAGAACGTCCGGGGAAACCGCAAACGGCAGGGCCATGAACTCTTGTTCTCCCAGAATGTATTGGAGTGGTTCATGTTTAAGCCTTCGTCCGACCAGGCCGACGTATTCATCCTTTGCCTGTTCGTCCAGAAGATCGTCAAGACCGGTAACGAGTTTCAAGCCCTTTCGGCCCCAGGCCCTTTCCAAAAGGAGTCTGGCCTCCAGGCGGGCAACCCGCTTGTCCAACCCCATCCCTGACAGGAGCGAAACCGCCCACCGCCACGCTTCCCTGCCCGTCACTGCGCTCACCTGCCCGGTTTATGATCAACAATTAAAACCGTACACGCTTGCTGGGTGTACGGTTTATGCTGTTCATCCCACCTACTGTTCCGCTTTCTTAAGCTTCTCAGCCTGGTCCGAGGTGATAAGGGCGTCTATGAATTCGTCCAGTTCGCCCTGCAGGACCTCCTCCAACCGGTAGGAGGTAAGCCCAATCCGGTGGTCGGTCACCCTTCCCTGGGGGAAATTGTAGGTGCGGATGCGTTCGCTCCTGTCACCGCTGCCCACCATTGTCCTGCGGGCGCTCGCCATTTCGCCGGCCTGTTCCATCTTGGCCTTTTCCAGCAAGCGGGCCCTTAAGACTTTCATGGCTTTTTCTTTGTTTTTATGCTGCGACTTTTCGTCCTGGCAGGAAACAACAATACCCGTAGGCAGATGGGTCACTCGCACCGCCGACTGGGTAGTGTTCACCGACTGCCCGCCCGGACCGCTGGAACAAAAAATGTCTATCCTCAGGTCGTTGGGATTTATCTCCACATCGACTTCTTCGGCTTCGGGAAGCACGGCGACTGTTGAGGCCGAGGTATGGATACGCCCGCCCGACTCGGTAACGGGTATCCGTTGCACCCTGTGCACCCCGCTTTCAAACTTCAACCGGCTGTAGGCGCCTTTGCCCTCAATCATGACGATCACTTCTTTGAAACCGCCGATGTCGGTATAACTGGCCGAAAGCATTTCCACCTTCCAGCCCTTTTTCTCCGCGTAGCGGGTGTACATCTTCAACAGATCGGCAGCGAAAAGCGCCGCTTCTTCCCCTCCGGTACCGCTTCTGATCTCGATGATCACGTTTTTCTCGTCATTGGGGTCTTTGGGCAGCAGGAGAACCTTCAGCCGTTCTTCAAGCTCGTTTTTCTTTTCCTTCAGTTCTTCCAGGTCAGCCTCCACCAGGTCGCGGAAATCCGGTTCCAGTTTTTCGCCCAAGAGTTCCCTGTTTTCTTCGATCCTGTTCAACACCTGCTTGTATTCGCGGTACACGGCCACCACCTCGTTCAAGGCGGCATGAGCCTTGGCATATTTTTGCCACTCGTCCTGCCGGCTGATCACTTCTGGATCGCCGAGCAGTCGGCCCAGTTCTTCGTAGCGCTCTTCAAGCTGTTGCAGTTTTTCCAGCATATGTTCGCACCCTGTTTCCTGATGTGGGATGTTTTTCCGGCAACAGTCCGCCAATAAAGATAGCAGAGCCTCTGCTCTGCTACGTTGTTATTCGATCCCGTACTTGTTTTTGAACCTCTCCACCCGCCCGGTCGTATAAACGAAACGCTGTTTGCCGGTAAAGAACGGGTGGCACTTGGAGCAAACCTCAACCCTTAGGTTCGGCTTGGTCGATCCGGTTTCGAATGTTTCTCCGCAGACACAGGTCACCGTCGCTTTGCCGTATTTGGGGTGTATGCCCTCTTTCATCTCTTCTCACCTCTTTCCAAAACCGGCTAAACCGATTGGGCTTTCCATGCAATGTGTGATTATATCACAGACCGCCATCCAGCGCAAGATGCCGCAGTGTTCTTTTGTGTTCATTCTGTGATAATGTCACCCCTGAAATATTTCTAAGAAAATGTCACCCTGGTTAAAATGAAAGGATGATATTATCAATGACACAGGATGAACGAAACAAATTATACGTAGCC